>Ga0255109_1000108_pt1 | contig 21689 bp, 18 predicted proteins | sample Law_Miss_RepB_8h_FD_188471 | JGI IMG/M metagenome (GOLD analysis project Ga0255109, IMG submission 188471) | Freshwater microbial communities from St. Lawrence River, New York, United States - Law_Miss_RepB_8h | ecosystem: Environmental > Aquatic > Freshwater > River | place: USA: New York... | reverse complement strand
ACGAAGGCATCCCGGCCGCCCAGCCTGCCCTGGCCGCAGCCTTCGGGCAGCCCAACCTGCCCTTCCACGCCGCGCGTCGGGCCTTGAATGCGAATCTGCGCCAAGGCGATGAGGCGGCACTGCAACGCGTGCTGACCTGGGCGATCGCCCAACCTGAAGGAGCTCCGCTGCGCCTGGAAGCGCTCAACACCCTCTTGGTGTTCGATCAGCCGCCCGGGCTGGACTTCGTCGACGGCACCGCCCGCAAGTACTCGCCGCGCGAGATCGCCCGGCTGGCCGCCCTGATCCGAACCAAGCAGGATGACCTCCTATCCCTCCAGCGCCCAGAAGAACGCGCGCGCGCGCTCAGCCTGCTGGTCAAGTATGAAGCGGAGCTGCCTTTCCCGATCCTGCAATCCCTGGCCGAAGATCTCAAGGCCTCGCCCGCCGTTCGTCGGCAAACCCTCCGCCTGCTCGGACGACGTTCCGACGAAGCTGTCGCCGTGACGCGGACCCTGCGTAATGCCACCGGTGAAGGTAATCCTTCCGAAGTCCGCATCGAAGCCTTGACGCAACTCTTCCGTCGCGATGTCACGGCGGCGCTCGAGGTTTCTCGCCAGATCATCGACTCCAAGACGGCCAAGATGCCGGAGAAGCAAGCGGTCGTCGCCGCCCTGCGCGGACGGACGGAACCCTCCGCGCGGAAACTCCTGCAGGAACTCGTGGCCCGTCTCGCCGCCCGCAAACTCGACGCCGGGCTCAAACTCGACGTCTTCGAGCTGGCCGGAGAGTCGGCCGACCCTGCCGTCACGGAGGCGTTGAAGAAATATCTGTCGCCAGGCAAAGGCTCACCCAAGCTCGCCGCGCCCGGTATGCCTTACGAACTGCTGACCGAAGGCGGCGACGCCACCCGCGGGAAGACGCTCGTCAACGAACATCTCGCCGCTAATTGCACCGCCTGTCATCGCATCGACAGCGACGAAGGCAGCGAAGTCGGGCCGATCCTCCGTCTCATCGGTTCCCTGCGATCCAAGATCGAACTCGCCGAATCCTTGGTCGAGCCGTCCGCGAAGATCGTCCCCGGCTTCGGTATCGAAAGCATCGTCCTCAAGGATGGAACCACCTTGGCCGGCAGCGTCCTCAAGGAGAATGCCAAGTCCCTTGACCTTAAGCTGGCGGATGGGAAGACGCAGAAGGTCGCCGTCCCCAACATCGCTTCCCGCACCCCGCCCGTCTCCGTCATGCCGCCTATGCTGGGCATCCTGACACCGGCTGAGATCCGCGACGTCGTCGCTTATCTGTCCGGCCTGAAGCCAAAGGCCCCCAAGGCTAAGTCCGAGAAACCCAAGAAATAGTCGATGCGGGGTTGAGTCAGGGGGCGGCAGGTCATCATATGGGGCATGCTGCTTCGTCTCCTGCTGCTGGCGCCCTTGGCGGCCATCGCCCAGGCCAACCTTCCGGCTGAATGGCAGAAACAATATGACGCCTGGTATTGGCCGGCCCAGATGTCGCGGCCCGAGAACGTCCGCTGGTCCGATTCAGGCCGGCTTCTGGCTTACGCTTGGAAAGACAATGGCGGCCAGTCTTGGAAACTCGTCGACTGTGCTTCCGGCGCGATCCGTCCGGCTTTCGACCATGAGAAGGTCGCGGCGGCTCTTTCCGAACAGACGAAAGCAAAGGTGACCGCCAAGAAATGGCCGTTCAGCCGGGTCGTCCCCCTCGAAGATGGCCGTGTTAGGTTGGAATCCGACACAGCTGCTTGGGTCGTGGAAGCCGACCAACGCCTCACCCCAGGCCAGCCTGGCCCGAAAGTCGAAGCACCGGCCCCGGAGAAGACCGGCAAAGGCCCGGGCGAATCGAAACGCCTGTCCGCCTCGAAGGTCCGCGCCGAATCCCCGAACGGCGAACTCAAGGTGGAACTTCGCGGTGGCAACGTGATCCTCATCGACCTCAAGAAAGGCAATGCCGAGACCAAGCTCACGCTGGATGGGCTCGAAGGGAAAGATGGCTTCGTCGGCCCGATCCACTGGTCACCGGACGGCCGGCACTTCGCGCTTTGGCGCGAACGCACGGTCCCGGTGCGTCAATATCTCGTGACGGATTCGGTCAAGCAGACCAAGAAATCGATCTCCTACGACAAGCCGGGAGACGACCGCACCGAGCGCATCCCTTGGGTCTTCTCAAGCGATGGCAAATCATCCGTCCGCCCCTCGCCGGACGTGCTTCCGCGGACTTACTCCACCGAACGCCTGGATTGGTCCGCCGACTCGAAGCGGCTCCTCTCCGAGTTCATCAAACGTGGCTTCACCGGACACGGCATCATCGAATATGACGTCGAGCGTCGGAGCTGGCGTCGATTACTCACCGAGGAAGACCCGAAGTTCGTGTACTCGTTCGCGACCCGTTATCGGTTCGACCTGGACGAACACCGCACGCTCTGGCTTTCGGAACGAAGCGGATGGCTCCACCTCTATGCGGTGGACCTCAAGACGGGCAAGACGCTGGACGCCATCACCGGCGGCCAATGGGTGATGAAGGAAGTGCTCAAGGTCGACGAGAAGGCCGGCACGATCACCTTGGTCGCCCTGGGCCGCGTGCCCGGCGAGAACCCCTATCATCAGCACATCTGTCGCGTCGGTCCTGGTCGCGCCTTCGTCGACCTGACTCCTTCCGACGGCAACCACGAGGTGACCTTCTCGCCTGACCGGAAGACGCTGATCGACGCCGCGTCGCGGGTCGATCAAGCCCCGACCTACACCCTGCGTAGCGCGCTGGATGGTCGGGCCATCGCCACGCTAGGCCAAGCCGAGCTCGCTCCGCTCCTGAAGGCCGGCTGGTCGCCGACGAAGCCGTTCGTCGCCAAAGACCGCGAGGGTAAGTTCGACATCTGGGGCGTCGTCACCCGCCCGCACCCGTTCGACCCCAAGAAGAAGTATCCCGTCATCGAGAACATCTACGCCGGCCCGCACGGCTCCTTCGCCCCGCGTTCCTTCAACTGGTGGAACCGGATCCACCGCGAGATCAGCCTGCGCGGATTCTACGTCGTGCAGATGGATGGGCGCGGCACGAACAACCGAGGCAAGGAGTTCCATCAGGCCAGCTGGCGCAACCTCAAGGACGGCGGCTTCCCCGACCGTATCGCCTGGATGCAGGCCTTGGCCAAGAAGGAGCCGAACATGGACCTGTCCAGGGTCGGCATCTTCGGCGGTTCCGCCGGCGGGCAGAATACCGCGCACGCCGTCCTCTTATACGGCGATTTCTACAAGGCCGGTGCCGCCGACTGCGGGTGCTACGACAACCGGATCGATAAGCTCTGGTGGAACGAACAGTGGCTCGGCTATCCGCTCGGCCCTTGGTATGACGAGAACTCCTGCGCCAAATATGCCGCGAACCTCCGCGGGCGGCTGTTCCTCTCGGTCGGCGAGTCCGACACCAATGTCGACGTGAAGTGCAGCTATGATTTCCGCGACGCCCTCCTCAAGGCCGGCAAGCAGGAGCAGATCGAGTTCCACGTCGTCCCGGGCGCCAACCATGGCGCCGGCGAGTCGAACGAGATGCGCGAGAAGCGCGCCAGCTTCTTTGAAGCCGCGCTCGGCACCCCCCTACCCCTTTGAACATGAATCCCCGTCCCTCCGGCCTGATCGAACTCCGGCTCAACAACGTCGGTCAGCTGTTCAATACGATGGACCCGTCACCGTTCCACGAACGCGACCTGGACCATGACGCGGAAGAGTTCATCCTCAGCTGGGCCCGCGAGCATGAGAAGGACTCCGAGCTCCGACTCCGCGTCGTCCTGAAGCAGCCGGCGGACGATGAGGCGGCCGGACAAGTCCGGGAATCCATCCGGCATTACTTCGAATACCGGGCCCGCATGGCCCGACGCGAACTCCGCGATCTCTTCCGCGAGGGCCGGACCGCCTTGGTCATCGGGGTGCTGTTCCTCGCCGCGACCCTCGTGCTCCGCGGGCTGATCCCGGCGAGCGGCTGGACGGAATTCCTGCGCGAAGGGCTGACGATCTGCGGGTGGGTGGGCCTCTGGAAACCCATCGACATCCATTTGTACCGCTGGTGGCCGCTGAAGGCCCACGGCGAGCTCTTGGCACGGATCGGCCATTGTCAGGTTGAAGTCGTTTTCGAGCCCTGAAGACAGACCCTTGGCGCCCTTATGGGCACGGTAAGAAGGGCCGAAATAACGATTTTTTTACGAACTGTCATTGACTGAGGGGGTACCCTGCCCCAATCCCAACCTTTCGCATGCAGAATTTCGCGAGCCAGTGCCTGGACCAGACCAAGGCCCTCCTCAAACTCAACTTCAATTCCCTCGCTCCTGACGGCACTGTCGTGCCCGTCGAAGGCGAGGTCTCCCGCGCCGACGAACCCGGTCACGCCGCCCTGGCCTTCGGGGAGTATTTCCGCGCCACGGGCGAACTCACGATGGACCGCCAGAACATCGCCGAGATCGTCGCCCGGACCATCACCGCGCAGGTCCGCATCAGCCAAGGCTCCGACAACGGCATGGCCTTCGCCTGCCTCGGCCTCCTGGCCTTCGGACCTACCCGCGAACGTAACCCTGTCTGGGAAATGCTCGACGAGCCGACCCGCGCCCTCATCGACGAACGTCTCGCCGTCGAGCACGACCACCACGACCACGTCCAGGCCTTCGACATCGCCAAGGCCGTCTGCCGCTTCTCCTTCGGCCTGACCAAGAAGGACGAGACCGGCGCGCTCGTCGACCGCTTCATGGACCGCATCACCGCGGCCTCGACCGGCGGCTTCCACGACGAAGCGTCCAAGGCCGCGAACGCCGACAACTTCGGCGGCGCCTTCGACCTCTACGGCGTCGTCTCGCTGATCTTCGTCCGCCAATCCCTGCAGCTGCACGCGAACATCCAGGTCCGCGACGCCAAGCTGCCGAAGCTCCGCGGCCTCGCCGAGAAGTATCTGCGCGTGATCATGGACACCGTACGCGAAGACGGCCTCGGCTGGAGCTACGGCCGCGGCATCGGCGCCTACGGCCAGATGCACTGCATCACCTTGCTCCTGCAGGCCCTCCGGGACCGCTGGGTGCCGGTCGACAAGGAAGCACACGCGCGCGACCTCGTGCGTCGCCTGTACGCCCACTTCTTCACGACTTTCTTCGACGCCGAGCACGGCGTCATCGTGATCCGCGACGGCGAACGCGACACCATCCCGGGTCACACCACGCGCATGGCGAACTTCGACGCCGCCCGCTACCTTTCGCAGTGGTCTCGCCTCGCCAAGACGATCGGCGGCTCAATGGATGTCGTCAAGCCGGCCAGCCGCCTCCCGGTCTGCCGCTTCTTCTCTTTCGACAAGTCTCCGCGCAAGGAGCAGGGACTGCTCTCGTATCAGGATCCCGCCTCCGGCCTGCATGTGATCCTGCCGTTGGTCTCCTCTGGCTCGCATCGCTTCTCCGACTCGCTCGCCTTCCCGCACATGCCGGGCGTCTTCGACTGGCCCTCCAACCAGTCCACGACTCCGTTCATTCCTGAGTTCACCATCGGCGGCAAGGTCTACACGCCTTCGTTCTATGGCAAGAACGCCCAGGTGGCCATGGGTACCAAGGCCGGGACCTATCATTTCCGCTACGAGCAGCCCGACCTCATCGACCGCGACGAGAAGGTCTCCGCCAACGTCGCCTCCCTCAAGGTCGATTGGGAATTCAACGGCGGCCGCATCGTCGGGCGCTTCACCCTGACCGCCAAGGCGGCCGTCATGCTCGAGGAGTTCCGCCTGGTCCTCCCGATCGCCGCGACCCACTCCCGCATGACCCCCGGCAACGCCCTGGTCCTGGGCGCTGAGTCGCACCGCTGCGAAGTCATCAAAGACGATTTCCACGCCTCTTGGGCCGAGACCAAGGTCGTCAGCGACAACCCCAAGCACCGTTCCTGCTGGGGCAAGGTCCACTTCTACCAGACATTGCAGCGCGACAAGTCCATGCCCCTGCGCGCCGGCATGAGCTACGCTTTCGAGATCGCCTACCAGCCTCACGTCGTCCGGGCCGGCGACGCGATCTGAGGGCGGTTTACCCGTCTCTCCAGCCTTCGGGGTTGTCCTGCCCCCTGCCCCTGCCCTATCTCCCTAGGGTATCTTTTCATGCCCAGTCCGTTCTACATCACCACGGCCATCGACTACGCCAACGGCTCGCCGCACCTCGGCCATGCCTACGAGAAAGTCCTCTCCGACGTGATCTCCCGCCATATGCGGATGAGCGGCCGCAAGGTGCACTTCCTCACCGGGCTCGACGAACATGGCCAGAAGGTCCAGCAGACCGCGCTCAAGCGCGGAGTCGAACCGCAGGCCCTCGTCGATGAGATCGCCGCGGTCTTCCAAGGCATGCTGGGCGATCTCAACATCTCGCACGACGACTACATCCGCACGACCGAACCTCGTCACAAGAAGGTCGTCCAACAGTTCCTCCAGAAGCTGTTCGACCAAGGCCTCATCTACAAAGGTCAGAAGACCGACTGGTATTCGACCCGGCAGGAACAATTCCTCACGGACAAGGATCGCTCTCCGGACGGCTCCTGGCCGGAGATCTACGGTGAGGTCACCCAGACGACCGAAGAGAATTATTATTTCAAGCTGACGCAGTTCCAGCCCTGGCTGGTCGAGCACCTCCGCGCGCACCCGGACTTCATCACGCCGCGCTTCCGCCAGAACCAAGTCCTCGAGTTCCTCAAGGAACCGATGAACGACCTGTGCATCTCCCGCCCGAAGACCCGGCTGACCTGGGGCATCGAGCTGCCTTTCGACCCCGCCTTCGTCACCTACGTCTGGTTCGACGCCCTGACCAATTACTACTCCGCGGTCGCGGATAAAGGCCTCTGGCCCGCCGACGTGCATGTCATCGGCAAGGACATCCTTTCGCCTCCCCACGCGGTCTATTGGCCCTGCATGCTCAAGGCCCTCGGCATCGAGCCGCCGCGCCAGCTGCTCGTCCACGGTTGGTGGACGGTCAACAATCAGAAGGCTTCGAAGTCCGCCGGCAACGCCGCCGGCACCCTCGGTTTCGTCGCTTCGCACGGGGCCGACGCCTTCCGCTTCTACCTTTGCCGGGAGATGGTGGTCGGTCAGGACGCGGACTTCTCGACGCAGACTTTCGAGAACCGCTACAAAGCCGACTTAGGCAACAACCTCGGCAACCTCGTCAACCGTCTGCTCAACATGGTGGGCCGTAACTACGGCGGGGCCATCCCGGCCGCGGCCGCCGACGAGGAACTCGAACAGAACCTCCGTCGACTCTGGGACGATAGCGTGAAGAAATACGCGGAAGCTTTCGCCGACTATCAGGTCAGCCACGCCCTTGAAGCGCTCTGGGTCTTCATCAGCGCGATGAACGCCTACATCGAAGCCCGCGCGCCGTGGAAGCTCGCGAAGTCCGCCGACGCCGCCGACCGCGCACGCCTCGACTCCTGCCTGGCGCACGTCGCCGAGGGCCTCCGCCTCGTCGGCACCTTGCTCACCCCGGTGATGCCGGCGACCTGCGACAAGCTGCTCACGAACATCGGCCGACCGGTGGCCACGAGTTTCGAGGGCCAGTTGAGCTGGTCGGCCGTCTGCACGGGGGCGAAAGTCGCCGAAAAATGCATCCTTTTCCCGCCGATCGAGGCGCCGAAAGAAACTCCGCCGGCCTGATTGGACATCGGGTGACGATGGCCTAACCTTCCGGATATGGAACCTGTCAAGATCCTCGATGAGGCCGACCTCTTGGCCAAAGCGGAGGCTCGCGCCGTGGAAAATGGTTTCGTCGCCTATGAGTTCGAAGTCGCGGAGCTCGACCCGCTGGCGGTCCTGGAGACCCTCGATGAGCCGGCTCCGCGTGGGTACTTCGAAAACCCTTCCCGTCGGCGATCCCATGCCGCCGGCGCCCCCGTGCGTCAATGGCGCGGCCGAGGAGAGCGTCGCTTCGCCGGCGCCGATGATTGGCTGAAGGAGCTTGATGCCAGCCTGACTTGTGTCGGCGCGCGCCCGCGAGTCATCGCGACCTTTCCGTTCTACCCCGGCACCGATCAGGAAGGAGCCGAAGCCAGGATGTTCCTTCCCGGCTGGCAGGTCGTCAGTGAAGACGGCGTGACCACGGTCACGCTCGTCGAACCGGCCGGCCCCGGCTGCGCCGCCCGCCTCGCGGTCCGGGCCGATGGTTTCCGTCGTTTCAGTTACCGCTCAACCCCGCCGTCGCCCCGCGCGCCGGTTCCGACGGTCTTGTCGGAAGTCGGCGGTGCTTGGTTCCCGTCGGCGGTACTTCGCGCCACCGAACTGATCCGGGAAGGCTCTTTCGAGAAGATCGTGCTATCACGAGCCTTCGACTGGCGTCGGAGCGAACCTTTCAGCGCCTACGCGACGCTGCACCGCCTCCGTCGAGGAAACCCGCAGTGTCACACCTTCCTCGTCGACGAGGACGAAGGCTGTCTGGTCGGTTCAACGCCCGAGACTTTGCTCTCCTTGTTCGACGGAGCCGTCCGTTCCGAATCCGTGGCAGGCACGACCCGTCGCGGCGAATCCGCTTCCGAGGACGCTTCGCTCGCCGAGGCCTTGCTGACGAGCGACAAGGACCGGCGAGAGCATACGGCGGTCACGGCGTCCATCCTGCGCCGATTGCGCATGGTCGGCGTCCTCGCCGCGACCTCGCGCAACGCCGAACTCCTCCGCCTTGGCAACGTGATGCACCTCCGCACGCCCATCGAAGGCACCATGCCGGCGGACCGACGATTCCTTGAAGTCGCCGGCGAGCTCCATCCGACGCCAGCGGTCGGCGGCAAGCCGCGCGCCCTCGCCCTGCCCTTCATCCCAGGATTCGAACCCCATCAGCGGGGCCTCTATACCGGCGCCGTCGGCTGGGTCCGCTCGGATGGTCAGTCGGGCAAACTCTTCGTCGCCCTCCGTTGCGCCCGACTGAAAGGCTCCTCGGCCCGCGCCTTCGCCGGCGCCGGCATCGTCGCGGGCTCCGACCCGGGAGCGGAAGCCACCGAGACGGAGATGAAGCTCCGTACGATCCTCGAGGCGCTGATCTGAGGATGAAGGTCGTCCTGCAACGTGTCCTGAGCGCCTCCGTGAGCGTCGACGGGGTCACCTGCGGTTCGATCGGGCTCGGCTATCTGCTCCTCGTCGGCATCGCCGCCGGCGACGACGAGTCGACCGTCCGCCGCCTCTCCGCCGACGTGGCGAAGGCCCGCCTGATGCCCGACAGCCAAGGCAAGATGGGCGTGAATCTGCGCGATGCCGGCGGCGAAGCCCTTGCGGTCAGCCAGTTCACGCTGCTGGCGGACTTCTCCAAAGGTAACCGCCCCTCGTTCAATGGCGCCGCCCGCCCCGAAGTCGCGCGTCCCTTGTTCGACCATTTCGTCGCGGAACTTTCGACGCACCTCGGACGAACCGTGCCGACGGGCGTGTTCGGAGCGGACATGCGGGTCGAACTCGTCAATGACGGGCCGGTGACGGTCGTCCTGGAGTAGTTTAGGCTTAACCTCCGGTCGCCTTCGCCCTACCCCTCTGCTTCTTCCATGCTCTCCGTCCGCATCATCCCCTGTCTCGACGTCCATGGCGGCCGCGTGGTCAAGGGCGTGAAGTTCGAAGAGCTGCGCGACGCCGGCGACCCCGTCGCGGTCGCCGCGGCCTACGAGAAGCAAGGCGCCGACGAGCTCGTCTTCCTCGATATCACGGCCTCGAGTGACGAACGTCGCACCATGGTCGACGTCGTCGAACGCACCGCCGACCAGGTCTTCATGCCGCTCACGGTCGGCGGCGGTCTCCGTTCCGTCGAGGACATCCGGACGATGCTTAACGCCGGCGCCGACAAGGTCTCCCTCAACACTTCGGCCATCAAGGATCCCGCGCTCGTCAAGGAAGCCGCCCGCAAGTTCGGCAGCCAGTGCATCGTGGTGGCGATCGACGCCAAGAACGTCGGTCCAGGCAAATGGGAAGTCTTCACGCACGGTGGCCGCAACCCGACGGGCCTCGATGCCATCGCCTGGGCCAAGCAGGCCCACTCCCTCGGCGCCGGCGAGATCCTGCTCACCAGCATGGATCGCGACGGCACGGCCGCCGGTTACGACATCCCTCTGAACCACGCCGTCTCCTCCGCGGTGGAAGTTCCCGTCATCGCCTCCGGCGGCGCGGGCAACTTGGACCACATGGCCGACGTCCTGAAGCAAGGCGGCGCCAGCGCGGTGCTCGCCGCGAGCATCTTCCACTTCGGCACCTACACCGTCCGCCAGGCCAAGGAGCACCTGCGTGCCGCCGGCCTGCCCGTGCGGCTTTAAGCGACGGTCGGCGGCACCGCCTTCGGCATCACCAGGATCTTGTCCAGGCGATGACCGTCCATGTCGACGACCTCGAAGATATGACCTAAGGCCTCGACGCGGTCACCCTCGTTGGGGATACGACCAAGCGTGCGCATGAGGAAGCCGGAGATGGCCGTGAAACGACCGGTGCCCTCGCCCGGGAAACGGCCGACGATGCCGGTCGCCTCGCGGAAATCATCCAAGGTCACGATCGCGTCGACGATCCAGCTGCCGTCTTCGCGACGGCGGATCGGCTTCGGCTGCGCGACGGGCGAGCCTTCGTTGGGGAGTTCGCCGACGACGGATTCCAAGACATCATTCAGCGAGACGACGCCACGGACCCGGCCGAACTCGTCGGTCACGAGGGCGATGTGGATCTTGTCCTTACGGAACTTCTCGAGCAGATGCGTGCCGGTGCACTGCGGCGGCACGGTCGGCGGCTCGGTCAGGAGGTCCTTGATCGAGGCGCTGCCGGCCAAGGACAGGTTCGCCCAGAGGCGCTTCACGGAGACCACCCCGAGCGGACGATCCGGCGAGCCGCGGAAGACCGGGAACCAAGTGTGACCCGAGGCGACGACCTTACGCCAATTGACTTCGTCGGAGTCGTCCAAGTTGAGCCAGACGACGCGGTTGCTGGGCGTCATCAGGCGTTCGGCGGTGATGAGGTCGAGCGATAAGGCGCCATGCACCATGCGGTGTTCCGCGGCGTGCAGGACGCCGGAGGCCATGCCCTGGTCGACCATCATGCGCAGCTCGTCTTCGGACATCGTGTCCTCAGGCGTACGCTTCCGACCGAAGAGACGCAGGATGATGTCGGCGAAGAAGCCGAGCGTGCTCACCAGCGGCGAGGCCAGCAAAGAAACCATCATCATCGGACGGGATAACATGACCGCCAATCCTTCCGGATTCGAAAGACCGAGGCGCTTGGGCACGATCTCCGCACAGATGATGGTCAGCGAGCCGATCACGAAGGAGACGCCCATCCGGGAGAGATTGGCGGCGTTGTCGTGCAGCCAGGCGAAGGAACTGGCTTCGAGATGAGGCTGGAGGGCGGCGGCGATGGGCGCCCCGCCAAAGGTGGCGGCGATGATGCTACCGAAGGTCAGACCGACCTGGACGGTGGAAAGGAACTTGGAAGGGTTCGCCAGCAGCTCCAGGGCCGCCTTGGCGCCCTTGCTGCCATCCTCGGCCAGACGCGTCAGGCGGCGACGGTTGGACGACACCAGCGCCATTTCCGAGAGCTCGAAAACACCGATGGTCGCCCAGCAGGCCAATATGACGAATAATTCCACGAAACAGGGCTACGGACTCTCCTGTGGACAGTCAAATCCGCTTGTTCACCCCCACCCTAAGCCTAGGTTAAACCCTCAATGGCGACCCATTTCGAGGCAATCATCGTCGGCAGCGGCATCGGTGGGTTGAGTTTCGCGCTCAACCTGGCCGAACGCGGACATGCCGTCGCGATCGTCACGAAGAAGACCAGTTCCGAGTCGAACACGAATTGGGCCCAAGGCGGCATCGCCTGCGTGACCGACCAGACCGACGACTTCGCCAGCCACGTCCAAGACACGCTCACCGCCGGGGACGGCCTCTGCGACCTCGCGAGTGTCCGTCATATCATCGAAGCCGGCCCGGCCCGGGTCGCCGAACTCATCGCCTGGGGGGTACAATTCGAAAACGGCGTCGACGGTCGTCCCGACCTCGGCCGCGAAGGCGGCCACTCGAAGCGTCGCATTCTCCATGCGCGCGATATGACGGGCCGGGCCATCGAGTCAGCTCTCCTGCGGGCCATCGCGCGCTCGCCTAAGGTGAAGATGCTGGAGCATCACCTCGCGATCGATCTGATCACGCGGGCCAAGCTGGGTCTCTGCCCGATCGGGGCCAACGAAGACCGGGTGCTCGGCCTGCACGTATTGAACACCCAGGCAGGCCGGGTCGAAACCCTCTCCGCCGCGACGGTGGTGCTGGCGACGGGCGGAACCGGCCAGGTCTACCAGTTCACGACCAACCCCGACATCGCCACCGGCGACGGCATCGCGATGGCCTACCGCGCGGGCGCCGAAGTCCGCGACATGGAGATGGTGCAGTTCCATCCGACGGCCCTGAAGGCGCCGGATGGCGGCCGCGCCTTGATCTCTGAAGCCGTGCGCGGCGAAGGCGCGATCCTGCGCGACCTCTCCTTGCGCCGTTCATGAAGGACTTCCATCCGCTCGGCGACCTCGCGCCCCGTGACATCGTCGCCCGCGCGATCGATTCCGTAATGAAGAAGGATGGCGTGCCTCACGTGCTGCTCGACGCCACGCAGGTCGCCAAGGGCCACCTACCTGAACGTTTCCCGCACATCTACGAGACCTGCCGCAAGGCGGGCTTCGACCTCGCCACCGAGCCCGTGCCCGTGGTGCCCGCCGCGCATTACCTCTGCGGGGGCGTCGCCACGGACCTGAAGGGCCAGACCACCCTAGCCGGCCTCTTCGCGGTCGGCGAAGTCGCCTGCACGGGCCTGCATGGCGCCAACCGCCTGGCTTCGAACTCCCTGCTCGAAGCGGTCGTCCTGGCCCATGACGGCGCGGCCGCGGCCCACGAGGAGATCCTTCGGTCGACGCCACCCGCCGGCGCCCTGCCGGCCTGGATCGACGGTTCGGCCGGCGATCCCGATGAACGCGTCGTGCTGACCCACAATTGGGATGAGCTCCGCCGCACGATGTGGGATTATGTCGGCATCGTCCGTTCGACGAAGCGCCTGCAGCGCGCACGCACCCGCATCGGGACCTTGTCCGACGAAGTCCGCGAGTACTATTGGAATTTCCGCGTCGAACCTCGCCTACTGGAGCTACGCAACCTGATCCAAGTCGCCGAACTCATCATCGACTGCGCGCTGCAGCGTCGGGAAAGCCGCGGCTTGCACTTCACCCTCGATTATCCGGCGAAGCTGGCCGAAGCCCGGCACACTTCGGTCCGTCGCCCGCTCGGCCGCACATGAAGATCGCCATCGTCGGAACCGGAGCCCTCGGTGGTTGGTATGCCGGCTTGTTAACCGAAGCCGGCCATGAGGTCCATTGTCTCGCCCGCAGCGACCACGAAGTGATCAACCGGGACGGACTGACCCTCCGGAATAAAGGAACGCAACGCATCGTGCGCGTCGCCTCAGCCACGCCGGAAGCCGCCTCGATCGGGCCCTGCGACCTGGTCGTGGTGACGCTCAAGTCCACCTCCAACGCCGCCCTGCCGGGACTCCTCGGCCCTTTGCTTGGTCCGGCCACCCTCGTCGTGACCCTCCAGAATGGCATGGGCAACGTCGAAGCCCTCGCGCAACTCCTGCCTGCCGAACGCATCGTGGCCGGACTCTGCTTCGTCTGCATCAATCGGTTGGCTCCGGCCGTCATCGACACCACGCTCGCCGGCTATGTCCGCATGGCCGCCGCCGCCGGGCCGATCAACCCCGCCGTCGAACGTTGCGTCGCGATCTTCGCCGCCGCCGGGGTCGACTGTCAGGCCGAAGCCTCGCTGGAAGCCGTGCTCTGGAAGAAGCTCTGCTGGAACATCCCCTTCAACGGGCTCGCCATCGCCGGCGGTAGCATCACCACGGATCTCATCCTCGCCGACCCCGCGCTCAACGAGCGTGCTTACTTACTGATGAAAGAAGTCCAGGCGGCGGCCTTCGCCCGCGGACATGGCTTCGAAGACACCCATATCAAACGTCAGTTCGTCGTCACCGTCGGCATGGGACCTTATCGGCCGTCCAGCCTCATCGACTTCGTCGAAGGTCGGGACGTCGAAGTCGAAGGCATCTGGGGCGAACCCTTGCGACGCGGACAAGCGGCCGGCGTGGCGATGCCTGAGACCGAGAAGCTGGTGGCCGAGATCAAGGCCCGGATCGCCAGACGCAAGTAAGGTTTCAACGTCCGAGCTTCCTTAGCTGATCACGAACAAGGTCGGCGATACGCTCCTTGGACAGGAAGCTGGCTTGCTGATCCGAGATCGCGTCAAACGAGTCCAGCACTCTGCCGCTCCGGTCCACCAAGGTCAGGCGAAGCGAAACCTTGCCGACGAGCAGGCCGGGTCTCACCGAATGCGCGGACCACACAGCGTACAGAATCGCATCCGCGCCGGCGCGCTCAGTGGCCGCCACATATCCGCGGGACCGCAGCACGCGGACCGATGTGTCATGGATGACGTCGCCGCAAAGGGCCAATGCTGGCGAGGGGGCGTGGATGACTTCCTCGACGTAGACGCTTCGCACCGGGACAGGCGGGGCGTCCGGACCGGCGCAGCCGGCCAGACCGAGGGCAAAGCAGCCCAGGAAGCGTAGGATAGCCTGCCTGAATCGGTGCATAACTTGTTTATTACCCGTTCTCGCCCCGCGTCCAGCAGGGACATGATGGGACGGGTTGACCTTTGCGCTTCGCGGAGGTCCCCTCTCCCTCCATGGCCCGAGTCCAAGCCGTCACGTTCGACCTCGCAGGCACCCTGCTCTTCCCGCACCCCTCGGTGGGGGCGGTGTATGCCGCGTGCGCCAAAGCCCATGGCGTCGAGATCGAAGCCGCCGTCTTGGATGCGGCCTTCCCGTTGGCGTTCAAAGGCGGACCGAAGAACGCCAAGCCTGAGGTCTTCTGGCGGGAAGTCGTCCAACGCTGCTTCGGCCCCGCGCTCCCCTCGTCCAAGACCGAGCTGGTCTTCCAGTCGTGTTGGGAGGCCTTCGCCAAGCCCGAAGCCTGGCGACTCGCCCCGGGCACCCTGCAAGCCATCTCGGCGATCCGCTTCCTCGGCGTCCGGGTCGGCGTGCTTTCGAACGCGGACGCGCGGATGCGCAAGGTCCTCGAAGGACACGGGCTCATGAAGCATCTCGACGGCGTCTTCCTTTCAGAGGAAACCGGTTACACGAAGCCAGATGCCCGCGCTTTCGGCCAGGCCGCACGCTCCTTGGGCGGCGCGGTCTCCGGCCTGGTTCATTTCGGAGATAGCCCGACCGAGGACGGCGAAGGCGCCCGCGACGCCGGCGCGACCGGCGTGGTCGTGGGCGGAGCGCACGCGCCTGAACGCTGCCTGCGCAACGAACGCATCTCCGAGGCACCCTACGCGGTCCGCGCCCTGCTCACCGAAGGAAAGCTCAAGGGTAAGTTCTCGCGCACCGTCCAGAACCTCCTCGCCAACCTACGCGGCCTGCCGGAAGACCGCGGACGTTCCAGCGACCGACCGCTCAAGACGATCGACGATGCGGTGCAGGACGCCTTCAAGAAGCTGCGCTTGGACAAGCCCGTGCCCGAGACGGCCATCGTCGCGCACTGGCTGGAACTCCTGCCGTTGAAGCTGGCGAAACGGTCTGCCCCGCTCCGCGTGCTCGAAGGCGGCAAACTCGTGGTGCAATGCGAGAACTCCGTCGTGAAGTCGGAGATCCGCTTCCATGAACGCGCCATGCTGGCGAAGATCCGACTCCTGCGCGGCTGCCAGGAGGTCCGCGCGATCAGCTTCGTCAACGCCTGATCAGTTCGCCTTCGGCTCGTACGGACGCTGGAAGACGTCCTTGAAGTCGTAGACGTCCTTGAAGTCCTCGAGGTTATCTTCCTCGGAACGGCCGAACAGACCCGTGTCGATGATATTGAAGACCACGTTGCCGACGTCGACGGACTTGCGCAGGCCCCAGTTATGGAGCAAGGGATACGACATCGGCCCGTAGGTCTCGAGCACATGCTGACGGAAACCCTCGAGCAGCTGCGGGCCCGAGACATGGCGGTTCACGATGCTCTTCCCCTTCTTGGGTTCGCCGTGGACGATCTTCTGGGCGTGGTCGAGACCGAGACGCACGACGTCATAGGCCTGCGGCTGATAGCGGGCATCCTTCAAGCGGATGAGGCGGACGGCTTCGTCGAAATCCATGATCAGGAAAGCTTGGCGAGCTCGGCGAGCAGCCGGGCGTTCTGGGCTTCGGTGCCGACGGTGAGGCGGAGCCAGCCCGTCATACCGTAACCGCGGAGCGGACGGACGATGACGCCGGCCTTCTGCAAGGTGGTGAAAGCCTCCTCGGCCTTAGGAATCTGGGCCGCCAGGAAGTTGGCCTTCCCGTCGATGAAGGCGAAGCCGAGCTGCTTGAGACCGGCGGACAGCTGGGCGATACCGGCGGCATTGACCTCACGGGTGCGACGCACGAAAGCGTCGTCGTCGAGGGCGGCCTCGGCGGCGGCCAAGGCCGGCAGGTTGACGTTGAAGGGCTGGCGGACGCGGTTGAGCAGTCCGCAGACTTCCGTCGAACCCATCAGGTAACCGACGCGCAGGCCGGCGAGACCATAGGCCTTGGAGAAAGTGCGGGACAGGACCACCTTGCGCCCGGACTTCATCAGCGGGCGCAGATCAGCCGACGCCTCGAGGTATTCCGTGTAGGCTTCGTCGAGACAGAAGATGACGTCTTCCGGCAACGAAGCGGCGAAGGCGAGAATATCGGCCGGCTCGTCGGTGCCACCCGTCGGATTATTGGGGCTGGCCAGGAAAACGATTCGGGTCTTAGGCGTGACCGCGGCACGCATGGCCTTCAGGTCATGACGGTAGCCGGGCATCGGTACTTCCACCGGGGTAGCGCCGAAGAGCATCGTCGCGAGCTTGTAGACGATGAACGCCTGCGAGCCGAAGACGACCTCGTCGCCGGGACGAAGGAAAGCCTGCGCGAGCAGGATCATCACCTCGTTGGAACCGTTGCCGATGACGAAATTGCCCGGCTCGAGCGCCCACTTCTTCGCAAGCTTCTCCCGGAGGAAGGTGCACCCGCCATCCGGGTAGAGATGACAGTTATCAAGGGCCTTGTGCGCGGCGGCCAGGCCCAGCGGCGAAGGGCCGAGGGGGTTCTCATTCGATGCCAGCTTGATGACGGCGGACGGGTCGAGCCCGAACTCCCGGGCGACGACTTCGATGGGCCGACCAGCCTCATAGACGGGCTGAGTCAGCACAGGGCGATTGGCGAGGTCGGCGTAGGTGGCCATGTGTGGAACACTCATGAGGGAGAATCCCCTCAAGGCAAGCGTCCGCATGCCGCCTCCCCGCTTGCCAGCGAGGGGGGCGACAGGTAGACGAACGCACATGAAGATCATCGTCACAGGGGCCTCCGGTTTCCTTGGCCGCGAAGTCTGCCTCGCCGCCTTGCGCCGCGGCCATGAGGTGCTGGCGCTAGGCGGCTCCCGCGCGCCCGTGGTACCGGGCGTAGCGCAGGCCCGCGCCTTCGATCTCTGCGCCGAGGCCGCGCTCGAAGCCCTCGTGCTCGAAGAGTTCCCGCACGCCGTCGTCCATTGCGCCGCCTTTCCGACGATCGAAGCCTGCCAGGCCGACCCCGCGCGCGCCCAAGTGCTCAACGCGGAAGTCCCGAAGAAGCTGGCGCAGCTCTGTTTCCACTTGGGTGCGAAACTCGTTCACCTTTCCACCGACACGGTCTTCGACGGCGTCGCCGGCAACTATCAGCCCACCGACCAACCTAAGCCGCTCAATCTTTATGGAGAGACCAAAGCGGCCGCCGAGGTCGAAGTCCTGCGCTACGGCCGCGAGCACGCCGCCGTGTTGCGCACTTCGCCGATCATCGGCAACTCCGTGAGCGGCGACCGGGGTCTGCACGAAAGGCTCTTCGTCTCCTGGAAAGAAGGCCGGCCGGCTTCGCTCTTCACCGACGAGATCCGCCAACCGGTCGAGGTCTCGAATCTCGCGGACGTGACGATCGAGCTTTGCGAACGGAACAACCTGTCGGGACTCTATCACTGGGCCGGCACCGAGGCCATGAGCCGCCACGAGATCGGCGCCCGCATCGCCCGTCACTTCGGATTGGATGCCGATAGCCTCGTGCGCCCGATCACCCGGGCTGAAGTTCCGGCCGCCGCCGCCCGGCCGCGCGACCTCAGCCTCAGACTTCATCCCCTCGCCGGCAAGCTGCGCACGCCCGCCCAGTCTTTCGAAGATCAATTGGCGCAGCTGCGCGTCCCTCGGGGCAGCGAGGACTGGTACGAGCAGGCGACCGGCCGAAAGGTCGTGCGTCGTCTCGAAAAAGGCATAGACTTCTGAGCATGGATGTCCTGCCCCGCCAAGCTGCCGACGCTGTCGTGAACATGGCGGCCGACCAGATGCTGCTGGAGCACTACCCTGCCCCCGATCGCGTCCGCTTTCGCCCGTTCGCGTGGTCCGAGCCGAGCTATACCTTCGGCGTCTCTCAGGCATGGGCTAAGTATCGCGCCCTGGTCCCGGCGAATCTCCCTCTAATCCGACGCTGCACCGGCGGCGGACTCGTCTCACACCTCGACGATTGGACCTTCGCCTTGGTCATCCCGCCCGCTCATCCGCTTTTCAAAGCCGATGCCATGGCGACCTACGCCGCGGTCCATGAGGCGCTGTTGGCGGCCTTGGTCGCGCAAGGACAGCCGGTGAAACTTTCCCCCGTCCCGGAAGGTCAGCGCGAATTCCAAGCTCCCGACGCCTGTGCGCAGCGTGCCGAGCCCAACGATCTCGTCCGCTCCGACGATGGCCGCAAGGTCGCGGGCGCCGCGCAGAAGCGTAACCGGCACGGCTTGCTCATCGAAGGCTATGTCTGGAAGCCGTTCCTGACCGGCTGCGACTGGCTGCGCTTCGAAAAAGATTTCGTCACACAACTAGGACGCGTCCTCCAGAGCGCCCCGGTCGACGTCCCTGAACCGATGTACGATCAGTTCGACCACGAAGGCACTTGGGCCAAGTTCGCTTCAAAGGAGTGGAACCAGCGGATTTAAGCGAACAGGTCTAATTCCGGACCTGCTTCCTTGCCCGTCGGCTTGGCCGCTGGCGCCTTCTTGGGCGCAACTGATGGCTCGACCTGCGCCGAGGCTACCGAGGCCTTGGCGGGCAAGCCAGACCCGGACTCGAGGCCGCCCAGGATCTCGCGGGCTCGCTGGACGACAGCCGGGGGCATGCCGGCGAGGCGGGCTACCTGGATACCATAGGAGCGGTCAGCGGCGCCGGGCACGACCCGGCGGACGAAGACGATCTCGTCCTGCCACTCCTTGACCGCGACGGACCAGTTCCGCAGACGGGGACGGTCCGCGGCCAGCTTGGTAAGTTCGTGGTAATGGGTGGCGAAGAGCGTCCGCGGTCCGGCGGAGCCTTCGCCGTGAAGATGTTCGGCGACCGCCCAGGCGATGCTGATGCCGTCGTAAGTGCTCGTGCCACGGCCGATCTCATCGAGGACGACGAGCGAACGGACGGTCGCATTGTTCAGGATGTTGGCGGTCTCGCTCATCTCGACCATGAACGTCGAGTTGCCGCGCGAGAGCTCATCGGACGCGCCGACGCGACAGAAGATACGATCGACGAGACCGATGCGGGCCTTGGTGGCGGGGACCCAGCAGCCGAGATGCGCCAGCAAGGCGATCAACGCGACCTGCCGGATGTAGGTCGACTTACCCGCCATGTTCGGACCGGTCAGCAAAGCGATCTGTTCGCCGGAACCGGCGAGACGGGTATCGTTCGGCACGAACGAACCGGCGCCGGGACGTGCCTGCAGCATGCGTTCGACGACGGGATGACGACCTTGCTCGATCTCCAGGACGTCGGAATCATCGATGACCGGCTGGCACCAATTGGCTTCGCGGGCCAGGTCAGCCCAGCCGCGCAGGACATCGACTTCGGCGACGACAAGGGCGGTGGCGAGCAACGCTTCGGTGCGGGCGACGACCTCCGCCAGCAAGGCTTGGAAAAGTTCGGTCTCCCGGGCGAGCGCCTGCTCATCGGCGCGGAGCACCTCGCGTTCCTTGGTGCGAAGTTCCTCGGTGGTGAAACGCTCGGCGTTCACCATGGTCTGCTTGCGGATGTAATCCGCCGGGACGGCAGCCAGGTTGGCCTTGGTGATCTCAATGGCGTAACCGAAGGCGCCATTGTAGCGGACCTTCAGCGACTTGATGCCCGTGCGGTTCTGCTCGTTGCGCTCGAAATCCGCGATCCAGCCCTTGCTGTCCGAAGCGAGCGAGCGAAGGCGGTCGAGCTCCGCGTCGAAGCCGGTGCGCAAGGCTCCCCCTTCGGTCAGGTCGACCGGGAGTTCGTCGCCAAGGGCGGCTTCCAGACGAGTCAGCAGCGCCGGTTCGGTCTCGATGCGCGCGGCCAACGCCGCAAGGGTACCTCCGGGCAAGGCCTGCAGCTCTTCGCGCAAAGGAGGCAGCGAACGCAACGTATCGCGGATGCCGCCGAGTTCGCGGGGATTGCGCAGACGATTCTGGAGTCGGGCGAGGATACGGGCGAGGTCGCGGACGCCGCGTAAGGCCTCGGCGACGCGAGAAGCCGCACCGGGATGACGGACGAATTCGCCGACCGCGGACTGACGACGGCTGATGAGCCCCAGGTCAGTGGAAGGTTCGGCGAGCCACAAGGCCAACAGACGAGCCCCCGCGGGGGTCTCCGTCCGGTCGATGGTCTCCAGCAGCGAACCTTCGCGGGCGCCGCCCGAAGCCGCGAAGAGCTCGAGGTTACGGGACGAGGCGGCATCTAGGAGGACCGAGTCGCCGAGTTTGGCTTCGATGAGGCGGAACAGGTTCTTGGGACGATCGCAGAGCGAATCAGTGACGTAGCCCAGCACCGCGCCGGCGGCGCCAAGGGCGGCATGTTCGTCGGTCAGACCGAAGCCAGCCAGACCATGGACGGAGAGAGTCTGAGCGACCAGGCGCGCGCCGGCGGCGCCGTCGAAGTTCCAGCCCGGCAGGCGAGAGACCGCCCTACCCTGCAGGAAGACTTCCAGGGCCTCGCGATCGGCCGCGGACGGCTCGAGTCCTTCGGGCAGGATGATTTCGCGGGGCGAGACCGAATGAAGCAACGGGAGCAGACGCGAAGGGCTGCTGTCCGTGGCGAGACGGAAATCGGCTGTCGAGACGTCAAGCCAGGCGGCGTGCCAGCCTTGCTTGTCCCAGCAGAGGGCGGCCAGGTAGTTGCCGCGGCGCGAGTCGAGCTGGGAATCCTCCAGGGCCGTGCCCGGGGTCAGGATGCGGGTGAGTCCGCGTCGCACGAGCTTACCGGCGACGGGAGCTTCCAACTGGTCGCAGATCGCGACCTTCCAGCCGGCAGCCAGGAGCCGATTCACGTAAGCCGGGGCGGCGTGGTGCGGAAGACCGGCCATCGGCGTCTCGTGCCGCTTCGTGAGCGTCAATCCGAGCACCTTCGCGGCGACCTCGGCGTCATGACCGAAGACTTCGTAGAAGTCACCGAGACGGAAGAGCAGGATCGTGCCTTCCGCGAGTTTCTCGCGGAACTCACGGTACTGCCGCTGCATCGGGGTTTCCTTCTCCACGCAAAGGAGCGAAAGCCCCGGGAGGGTCTCCGCAAGTGCGGACTACCGGCCCCGGCCCGGACGGACCGGGAAGTTGCTCACATCAGCTGGGCGGCGAGTTCGGACAAGGCGCTGCGGACCCCGCTGAGGAGTCGCAC
>Ga0255109_1000105_pt1 | contig 21881 bp, 12 predicted proteins | sample Law_Miss_RepB_8h_FD_188471 | JGI IMG/M metagenome (GOLD analysis project Ga0255109, IMG submission 188471) | Freshwater microbial communities from St. Lawrence River, New York, United States - Law_Miss_RepB_8h | ecosystem: Environmental > Aquatic > Freshwater > River | place: USA: New York... | reverse complement strand
GACCTAACCCCATGATGCGTTTTGTCCCCGCCCTTTGCTTGTTCGCCGGAGTCCTCGGACTCTCTGCTGCACCCGCGCCTTTGTTCGATGGTAAGACTCTGACGGGATGGGACGGCGACCCTAAGGTCTGGAGGGTCGAGAATGGCGAGATCGTGGGCGGTTCGATGGCTGGCAATCCGCGTAACGAGTTCCTGACGACCAAGCGCAGCTTTTATAACTTCCGCCTGACGCTGGAATACAAGCTCGTCGGCACCGAGGGGTTCGTGAACGGGGGCGTCCAATTTCGGAGCCTTCGCGCGACTAATCCGCCGAATGAGATGATCGGTTATCAGGCCGACATTGGCTATGGACACACAGGGTCGCTTTACGACGAATCTCGCCGCAAGAAATTCCTGGCACGAGCTGGTACCGGCGTCGGAGGGTATGGAGTGAAGGCCGACACCGAGATTGCTGAGCTCGAGAAGAAGGGTGAATGGAATAAGTATGAGATCAGAGCTGAAGGTCCCCGCATCACGATCTTCCTCAACGGCAAGGCGACCTTGGATTACACCGAGACCGATCCGTCGGTCGACGACGCCTACGGACTCATCGGCCTGCAGATCCATGGCAACTGCAAGGCCGAGATCCGCTTCCGGAACATCACCCTCGATCCGATGACCGAAGTGCCGGTCGTCACGAGGAGTGCGGTCTTCAACCGTTTCGGCGAACCGAAGGCGGCTTGGGTCGCGCCGGCGCCGTTCAAGGATGGCAGGTTCGAGCTAGGTCAGGATGAGGTCGTGGTCTTCATCGGCCAGGAGAACCTTGTCCGCGAGGCCAAGTCGGGTGCGATCGAATCACGGCTCGCCTCGGCCTATGCCGCCAAGAACCCCGTCTTCCGCTCCATGGCTTGGGAGGCCGACACGGTGCATGAGCAGTGGCGCGACCTGAACTTCGGTCCGTGGAAGGGCCAGCTCGAGACCGCCGGAGCGACGACTTTGTTCGTGCAGTTCGGCCAGGCCGAGGCGCTGCAAGGGCAGGGCGGTCTGGCTAAGTTCAAGGCCGACTACCATAAGCTGCTCGACGACCTGAGCCGCCATACGCCTCGCATCGTCCTGCTTTCCCCGGTTGGGTTCATGACTTCGACCCGTCCGCCTGACCTGCGTTCTCCCGAGAGGCTCGCTGATCTCCAAGCTTACGCTACCGCGGTGGCCGAGATCGCCCAACAGCGTGGCCTGCCTTTCGTGAATCTTACCGAGGTAGCCAAGCATCATGTGTCGGTCGATGGCCTGCACCTTTCGGATGATGGACTCGCCGCTATCGGTCAGGAGTGCGCACGGGCGCTCGGCTTGCCGGAGTCTCCGCATCGGTCGGACGGCTTGCGCGCCGCCATCGTCGAGAAGAACCGTCTCTGGGCGGATTGCTGGCGTCCGGCCAACTGGTCGTTCGTCTATGGCGACCGCATCTCCCAGAACTACGGCAAAGGCTTCGGTCCCGTCCCATCGCTTAAACAGAACTTCGAAGCTTATCGCCCGCTCGTGGCGGCCTGGGACAAGCACATCCAGGCACTGGCCCGTGGAGAGAAGTCCGTCGAGCCGGCCCCTCAGGCTGGACCGAACGTAGGTACGGAGAAGGTGATGTCCGCCGCCGAAGAGCAGGCCACCTTCAAGGTCGCCGACGGCTTCGTGGTCAACCTCTTCGCCGATGAATCCCTTGGGGTCGCCAAGCCCACCCAGTTCGCCTGGGACGCCAAAGGGCGGCTCTATGTCTGCTGTTCACCGACCTATCCGCAGGCCGTCCCTGGGGTGAAGCCGCGTGATTATATCCTCCGACTCGAGGACACGGATGGCGACGGCAAGGCGGACAAGTCCGTGCGCTTCGCCGAGGGCCTGACCATGGTCCAAGGCGTCGAGCCTCTGACCGAAGATATGGGTAATACTTCGGTCCTCGTCTGTGATTTCGATCGCCTGATCAAACTGACTGACACCGATGGAGACGGTAAGGCGGACAAGACGGAGGTTCTGATGTCGGGCTTTGGCGTCGGCGATACCCACCAACTCGTGAACTCGATCAGTCATGGTCCAGATGGCACGCTCTGGATGAGCCAAGGCCTACATGCCATCACCCGCGTCGAGACGCCGCGTGGTATCGTCAGCCTACCGAAGTCGGGCCTCATGCGCTACGACCTCAAGAACCAACGACTCCAGCCGTTCTTCCAGTATGGCAAGGCCGGCCACAATTGCTGGGGCGTCGCTTTTGACGACTATTTCCAGCCCTTCCATAAGAGCGGTGACCGCGTCGCCGGTTATTACAGCCTCCCAGGTCTCGGCGCGATCGAGACCCCCGACGAATATGCCGGTACGCACTCGCTCTTCGATTCCCCCCTGAAGTCTAACTCCGTCGACATCGTCGGCACCAAGGCCATGCCGGCGGAACTCCAGGGCGCCGGCTTCATCGGCGGCTACTACGGCAACACGCTCGACCTGCATCGCTTCGTCGACGACGGCTCCGGCTTCAAGACCGAGCGCATCGTCAGCCCCATCATCTCGAGCAGCAAGGCCTTCCGTCCCGTCGACGTCTCGGTCGGACCGGATGGCGCCTTGTATGCCTGCGATTGGTTCAACGCCGTCATCGGCCATTACCAGGCCAGCTATGCGGACCCGCGTCGCGATCGCTCGCATGGACGTATCTGGCGCATCACCGCCAAAGGGCTGCCGACCGTGAAGCAGCCTGGCCTCCATTACCTGATGGAGATAGACCTCTTCTCGCATCTGTCATCTTCCGAGCGTTGGACGCGCTACCATGCCCGACGACTGCTCTTCTACCGTCCGACCGACCAGGTGGCCGCGGCGGCGGACAAGCTGATATCCCGATCCCATGACGAGCGCATGCTGATGGAGGTCGCGGGTGTCCTGCAGGCGCACGGTCTTGTCCGTCCTGCGCTCATTGACCGTCTGCAGGGGGCGGCTGACTTCAGGATTCGCGCCTACGCCACCCGCGTCGTCGGCGAATGGGCGGCCCAGCTACCCGATACCCGGGCGCGTCTGGCCAAGGCCATCGCTGACAGCCATCCGCGTGTGCGGCTCGAAGCTGTCGTGGCGCTCAGCCATGTCGGCGGGCAGGCCTCGCTGCGCACCGCCCTCGGCGCGGTCGACCAGCCTACGGATAAGTTCCTGGATTACGCCCTGCGCCAGACCGTGCGTCACCTGTTACCCGTCGCTGGCCAGCTTGCGGCGGAGCTGCCCGCTACGCAGGGCGCTTACCTCAAGAAGATCGCCAGCAGTGGCCCGGCCATCGTCTCGCCCGGCCAAGCCATCTATGAGGCCCTCTGCCTGAATTGCCACCAGGCCACGGGACAGGGTCTGACTGGAGTGTATCCGCCGCTCGCCAAGAGCGAGTGGGTAGCTGGCGATCCGCAGGCGCTCATCAAACTTACCATCCATGGTCTGGCTGGTCACACCAAGGTCCTCGGCAAGGATTACGGCCTCGTCCCCATGCCCCCCATGGGCCTGGACGACCAACAGCTCGCCGATGTCCTGACTTACGTACGTTCGGCTTTCGGTAATAAGGCCCCGGCGGTGACACCGGCAGAGGTCAAGGCTGTGCGTGATGCGACCAAGGGTCGGACCGCGCCCTGGACAGCCGCGGAGTTGGGGAAGTGAGTATGAGGTAGGGACGGCACCACGTGCCGTCCTGATGGATGTCGAGGTCGCCAATTAGGACAGCACGTGGTGCTGTCCCTACCTCTGCTTCCGCGTCAGCGACTGCACCCAGGCGACGCCGGCGAGGGTGACCGCGCCGCCGATCAAGGTCAGGAGGGAGGGTTGTTCGCCGAGGATCATCCAGCCGAAGAGCACCGAGAAGACCGGAATCGCGTAGACCGCGCTCATCACGGTCGTGATCGGCAAGGTGACGAGCACCCAGGACCAGATCGTGTAGCACAGCGCGGCGGGAACCATACCGAGGAAGAAGAGATGCACCCAGCCCAGCCAGGAGAGGCCTGAGGCTGTGCCGACAAGGTTCTCGGAGAAGGGCAGCAGTCCCAGGGTACCCAGCCATATGGCCCAGGTGGTCACGTCCACCGCCGCATAGCGTTGGGTGAGGGCCTTGCTGATGAGCGTCTGGATGGCGGCGCAGAAGGCCGCGCCGAGGATCAGCAGAGAGCCTAGGTTGAAGGTCAGTCCAGTCTCGGAGCCGGCCGCGGTCAGGACCACTCCCGTCATCGAAAGGCCGATGCCTAGCCAGGCGAGTAGACCGACCTTTTCACGTCCGGTGAAGACGCCGAGCAGGATGACCAGGACCGGGATGCAGGAGATGAGCATCGATCCCGTGCCGGCGTTGACGGTCCGTTCGCCGTAGTTGATGCCGAGGTTGTAGAGGCAGAAACCGAACAGACCAAGTGATGCGACCGTCGGCCAGTCGGAGCGAGCGGGCAGGGGACGGCCGCGATAGATCCAGATCGGCAGCATGACGGCCGAGGCGATCAGGTAGCGCATCGCGCCGAGCTGCCCCGAGCCGACTTCCGGGAGCACGGCCCTGACGTTCACCCAGGACATGCCCCAGGCGACGACGTTGAAGAACATCGCGAGCGTCGCCCAACGACGGACCGTAGCAGTCTCGTTCACGAACGACAGCCGATCAGCTCGATCAGCTTGTAGGCGCAGGCCTGGGCGAACTCCTTGTCATTGATGGCGAGGTCGAATTCCTGGACCGGAACCTTGGCGTTCGCCTTCAAGGCCGTGAAGAGGGCCTCGTCGGCCGCGGCGTCATGGAAAGGCTGGCCAGCGGCGCTGATGACCGAGATGGCCTTCTTCGGGATCATGATCGCGGTCCCTGCCTGGTAGGCGTTGGCCTTTTTGGCCACGATCTCGCCGAGCTGACGGCATTCGTCCGCGGTCGTGCGCATGAGCGTGATCTGCGGGTTATGGATGTAGAAGTTACGTCCGGCGAACTTGGCCGGCACCGAGGCCTTCTCGCCGAAGTTCACCATGTCGAGGCAGCCTGGGGCGACGACCACGGGGATGTTTGCCTTCGCGGCGGCGTCCATGCGTTCCGGGCCGGCGTTGAGGTTGCCGCCGACAAGTTCATCCGCCCATTCGGTCGTGGTGATATCGAGGACGCCGGCGACGATGCCACTCTCGATGACCGATTCCATGATACGTCCACCCGTGCCCGTCGCTGCGAAGACCAGCACCTCGTAGCCGGCGGCCTCGAGGACCTTCTTGGCTTCGGTGACACAGGTGGTCGTGTTGCCGAACTGGCTGGCGACGATGAGGGGCTTGGAGGCGCCGACTTCGGGGACGGCGCCGACCATGCCGCAGATCGCGCCGGCGGCGCGGGTGAAGATGACGCGAGAGAGGCGGTTCAGGCCCGCCACGTCGGCGATGCTCGGCATCATCGTGATGTCCTTCGTGCCGAGGTAAGGGGCGACATTGCCTGCGGCCAGGGTCGAGACCATCAGCTTCGGGAAGCCGAGGGGCAGGGCGCGCATCGCCGCCGTACCGATGGCCGTACCGCCGCCGCCGCCGAGAGAGATGATGCCGTCGATCTTACCTTCCGCGGCGAGCTTGGCCACGCAGGCCGGGGCGGCCTTGGTCATGGCCACGACGCATTCGCCGCGATCCTTCTTTGCCATCAGGCCGGCCAGGTCGATGCCCGCCGAAGCGGCGACCTGCTCACGGGTGATATCGGGCTGCACCGTGGCGGGGCCGCCGGTGCCGACGTCGATCAGCAGCGGCTTGTGGCCGTGCTTGACGATGAGCGCGGCCACGAAGGCATGTTCTTCGCCCTTGGAATCAAGCGTACCGAGAACTGCGATCGTGGCCATGGGCTCAGAAGAACTTACGCTTCACCGGGATCTGCTTGAAGCGCTGGGTCAGGTCGGTGAGGGACTGTTCGACCGCCATACGTTCGAGGCTCGAGGCGCCGACGAAGCCGTCGGTGTCGGTGTGCTCGTTGATGAAAGCGGCGTCTTCCGGGGTATTGATCGGACCGCCGTGGCTGAGGAAGATGAGGTCCTTGCGGACGGACTTCGCGGCGTCGATGATGCCCTGGGTGATCTTGGCGGCTTCCGGCAGGGTCATCGTGGCGTTGGTCACGCCGATCGAACCGCCGACCGTGGTGCCCACGTGGGCGATGATGACGTCGGCTCCGGCTTCGGCCATGGCCTTGGATTCTTCAGGCGAGCCGACGTAGACGATGGTGAACATCTCCATCTTGCGGGCGAGGGCGACGGTCTCGAACTCCTTCTTCACGCTCATGCCGGTCTCTTCGAGGATCTGGCGGAACTTGCCGTCGATGATCGTGTGGGTCGGGAAGTTATTGATGCCGGAGAAGCCCATGTCCTTCACCTTGCCGAGCCAGTGCCACATGCGGCGGCGGGGGTCGGTGGCATGGACGCCGCAGATGACCGGGATCTCTTCGACGACGGGGAGGACTTCGTATTCGCCGATCTCCATCGCGACCGCGTTGGCGTCACCGTAGGCCATCATGCCAGCGGTCGAGCCATGGCCGGCCATGCGGAAGCGGCCGGAGTTATAGACGATGACCAAGTCGGCTCCGCCGCGTTCGATGAACTTGGCGCTGATGCCCGTGCCGGCGCCCGCGGCGATGATCGGCTTGCCCTTCGACATCGTGTCGCGGAGGCGCTCGATGACTTCGGTGCGGGTGTAAGGGTTTCCTTTTCCGGTCCAGGGGTTGGGCATGGTGATATGAGAGGGGAAGGGTGGTCGGGGGTTGCTCCGAGTGGAGATAGGTCTTATGCAAGGGAGGTGGCCCGCAAGAGCGATTTAAAACACTACAGCGAAACGCAACTCCGTCATTCTGAGGCGGACATCGAGAACCCGCGTTCCCGCCGTCAGATCGTGGTGGCCGCCGACTATCAGGACGAACGTCCGTGGGTCCTGTCCGGGGTTCGTTGCAAAGAGCTGGGGCTTTTCGAAATCGCCCACCTTGGAGTGGCCGAGATGCTGGCGCCTTATGAGGTCGTCCGAGCCAACCAAAGCGGGGCCTTCTTCATGGCCTGCCTGTCCGGACAAGGGCAGGTCTGGGTCGACGGCCGCTGGCGTACCATCGCGGCCGGCCAGGCCTGCCTGCAGCCGGCGGGTATCCGTAACTCTTTCCGCATCGGTCGCAGCAAGCGGTGGGATTTCTGCTGGATCCGCTTCGCCGGCGGCGTGCGCTCCAATACCATCTTTCGGGCCAGTTCCCCCGTGCTCGCCGATTTCGATGCCGAGCCCTTACGTGCGGCCATCACCGGTCTGCTCGCCGAGCTCAAGGGCGTCGGGGTCTCCCGTCGCAGTCATCAATGGATCGAACTGACTTATGACTACGTCCGCAGTTTTGCCGGCAGCTTCCGTGGCGATCCGCGCGTCCAACGACTTTGGGATCTGGTGCAGGGCCGGCTGGACTTCGCTTGGGACACCAAGTCGCTGGCCCGGGAGTCCGGGCTTAGTTTCGAACACCTCCGCCGCCTCTGCCTGAAGGAGATCGGGCGGACGCCGATGAACCACCTGACCCACCTGCGCATCCAGCAGGCCATCCGTTTGATCAGCGAGACCGACGACAAACTGGCCGTCATCGCCCACAAGGTCGGTTTCGCCAACGGCAACAGCTTTTCCTCAGCCTTCAAGAAGTCGACCGGGCACGCGCCCTCGCACTTCCGGGCCGAGGCCTGACCCCGCAATCGGAGGGAAATGTGCATTTGAGAGGGGTCGGGTTGCGGTTAGGGATGCTCCTAAGTGTTGTAGGCGGACGGAGGCTTCTTTTGATGACTCCATGCTTCCCCGCATCGCCCCGTTCCTGAGCTTCGCTTTGGCCTGTGCCGCCGCCGTCCTTGGCGCCGCCCCGCTCAAGGTGACCGTCGTCGCCGACGACCCTGCCGCCGTCAAATCGCTCGTCGCCGAGCTCACTGCCGCCGGCGCCGTGGTGACCGAAGCGGACCGTCCGCGTGACATCCTTTCTGCTAAGCACGACAAGGACGAGGTCATCGTCCTTTATCGTAAGGACTATGCTCCTTACGAAGTCATCGATCGCGCGGCCTTGGCAGACCTCTCGAACCGAGGCATCAGTTTCGTCGCCTTGCGCGGCGCCATCGCCGGTCCGTCCGCCTCCTGGGCGCGCGACACCTTCGGCGCGGGTTGGACGCCGGAGAGCCGCCGCTTCCGCACACTGATGATGCTTAACGTCCGGACCGACTCCCATCCTCTGGCCAAGGATGCCTCCACTTTCGACGTCACCGACCAGACGGTCTTCAATCTCGAGCTCAACGAGAAGATCCACGTGCTCGCCGCTTCGTTCACCTCGAAGGTGAGCGCCAATCGTAAGAACATCGCCGAAGTCTCTGACAAAGCCTCGGTCTATGACATCCAGCCGCAGGCCTGGGTCTTCGAGAACAGCCGCCTTCGTTCCGCGGTCTTCCTGCAGGGCGAAGCTGAGACGCTCGCCCACGCCAGTTACCGCACCTTCATCAAGCGTGGCATCGCCTGGGCCGCTCGTCGGAGCAACGTGGACGAACTTTGCACGCCTAAGGACCTCGTCGACATGCGTTACCCCGTCGGCGGTCCGAGTCGCGCCGAGAAGGCCATCGCCGCTTTCCAGATGCAGCCTGGATTTAAGGCCAGCGTCGTCGTGACCGAGCCCCTCATCAACAAGCCCATCGCCGTCCAGTGGGATGAGCGCGGCCGCCTCTGGGTCGCCGAGACCCCGGAATACCCGAACGGCCGCCGCCCGCTGACCGCTGAGTCGTGGCGCGAGGGCGGGGTGCTGGTGCCTGGCAGCTATGATCGTCCGGCGCAGGACAAGATCAGCGTGCTCGTCGACACCGACGGCGACGGCAAGGCCGACCAGAAGCAGCTCTTCCACGAAGGCCTCGAGCTCATCACCGGCTTTTGCCATTACAAGGACGGTATCATCGTCGTCGCCCAGCCGAACATCGTCTGGCTCCGCGATACGAATGGCGACGGCAAGGCGGACAAGGAAGTCATCCTCTTCGGTGGCTTCACGCCCGGCGATACGCACTTCGTCGCCAATCACTTCGTCCTGGCTCCGGATGGTTGGGTCTACGCCAGCCACGGCGGCGGCGGCGAAGCCACGTTCCCGAACGACCCTGCGAAGAAGGTGCGCATCTCGGCGGGCACCTTCCGTTTCAAGCCCGACGGTTCGGCCATCGAGCAGATCGCCTCACAGGGCGGCAACAGCTTCGGCAACGAAGTCACCGGCAAGATGGAGTTCTTCCACGGCAAGGCGACCAACGGCAACCCGATCCAGCACGCCGTCATCCCCGAGTCCATCCTTGCCAAGGCCCCGGGCACGCCGGCCAAGGCTTTCAGCTCCGTGAATCCGCGTCGTCCCGTGTTGCGTACCGATCTGCCGGATCGCGCTCCTCTGCTGCAGATCGACCAAGTCGGCTATTACACCGCGGCTTGTTCCGTGGCCGTCCAGGAGCATGGCGCCTGGCCCGAGGACTACCGTGACGGTATCTTCATAACCGAGCCGATCCTCGACGTCATCCACTTCGAGAAACTCGTCCCCAACGGCCCGACTTTCCTCGGTGAAGTGACCATCAAGGATCGGGAATGGCTCCGCTCGACGGACCATTGGTTCTGCCCGATCGACGTATCCTTCGGCCCTGACGGCGCGCTTTACGTCCTCGATTTCTACACCCCGGTCGTCGCGCACAACGACACCCGTGGCCCGTTGCACAGCAAGTCCGGCGCCTCCGTGCGCCCGGACCGCGAGCACTACTTCGGCCGCATCTACCGCATCCAGCATGACGCCGCGCCCAAGCTCGCGATTCCTGACCTCTCCAAGGCCGACGTCGCCGGACTGGTCGCGGCGTTCGATCACCCGAACAAGGTCGTCCGTTTCAACGCCCTCCGCGTGCTCATGGACAAAGAAGCCGGCCTGCTCGCCTCCGCCATCGGTCCGCTCGTGACCATGGTCCGTAGCGAGGCCAAGTCCGAAGCCCGCATCGCGGCGCTCTGGGCTCTCCAGCGTCTTGATCGTCTCGAAGACGGCCTCTTGCATGCGCTCTGCGCTGATGCGGATGCCTCTGTCCGCAAGAACGCCTTCCTCGTCGCCGAGGCCGCCCACAGCAAGATTCCCGCCGCTGTCTACGCCAAGGCCTTGCAGGATCCCGAACCGCGCGTCCGCCTGGCCGCCCTGCGCGCCATGGGTGCCGCGCCGCTCGAAGCCTCCGCCGGCGCTTTACTGCTCTCCGCGCAGGCCAGCCTGACGGATGATTGGTCCAAAGCCGCCGCCACCGCCGCCGCTGCCGCCAACCCGGGCCCCGTGCTCGCGGGTATTCTGGCTGGTCCGGCTGACGCCACTGGCGCCGATTTCGCCCGCACGCTTGCCGCCTCTTTGACTGGTGAAGATGCCGTCGCGGTCCTGGCGGCCTCCGCCAAATCCGCCAACAAGCCGGTGGTCACGGCCGTCCTGCGTGAACTGTCTGCCCGCCGCGTGGCCGCTCCGGCTGCGCTCGACTCGGCCCGTCAGTCTCTGCGCACGCTGATCGCCGACCAGGATGGGGCCGTCGGTGCATCCGCCGCCGCGGTCGCCGCGCTCTGGTTCACCGATGGCAGCCTCAAGGCCGAGCTCGCCGCCGCGGCGGTCCGTCTCTTGCCCGTGCTCGCTGACGCCAAGGCCTCGGCCGAAGCACAGGTCGCCGCCGCCCGCGTGCTCGTCCAGCTTCGCGACGCCGCCCCCGAAGTCCGTCCGGCCCTCGCCCAAGCCCTGGCCGGCTCCAATGAAGCCGTCGCCGTAGCCATCGCCGGCGCGCTGGCTGCCAGTGGGGATGTTTCCGTGGGCAAGATGCTCTACGCCGCCTTCCCGAAGTCGGTCGGCTCTTTCCGCGCCACCTTGTTCTCCGCGCTCGTCGGTCGCGCCGAGTGGTCGGGGCTCGTCCTTGACGCTCTGGAGGCCAAGAAACTTTCCGCGATGCAGCTCGGACCCATGCAGGTCTCCCAGCTCGTGCGTCACCCGGACGAAGCCGTCGCCAAGCGCGCCGCCACCGTCCTCGCCAAGCTGAACGCCGGCAGCAGCCCGGCCAAGGATGATATCGTCTCGAAGCTCCGCTCCGAGGTGGAAAAGCCCGGCGACATCGCCAAGGGTAAGGAACTCTTCGTCGCCGTCTGCCAGACCTGCCATAAGATCGGCAACGTCGGCAATGAATTCGGTCCTAACCTCCAGGGCATCGGCTCGCACCCGCCCGCCGAGATGCTCGTGCACATCGTCGATCCGAACCGCATGGTCGACGACGAGCATCGCACCTGGAACTTCAAGATGAAGGACGGCACGCAATACTCGGCCTTGATCGGCAGCGAGAATCCGACCTTCGTGAAGCTCAAGCTTCCGGCCGGTCAGTCCGCCGAGCTCAAGGTCGCTGATATCATCAGCCGCGAGCGCAGCCCGAACTCCCTCATGCCGGAAGGCTTCGAGTCGCTCGGCGCCGAAGGCCTGCGCAACGTCATTGCCTACCTCCGCAGCGTGGCCATCTCGCCCGAAGGCGAGACTGTCGGCCGTTTCCGTCTGCTCGACCTTCGCGCGGCCTTCACCGCCTCGACGAACACCGGCCTCTACGCCAACAAGGAAGCCAAGCGGGATACTCTGCCGTTCGCTAAGTTCGGCCAGGTCGAGTCGAATGGCGTGCCTTATAAGGTCATCGACCCCAAGGGCGCCAAGGACGGCCTCAATGTCATCGTGCTCAAGGGCGGCGCGTTCAAAGGCGCTTACTCCAAGAGCTTCGCTCAGAAGGTCGAGATCCCCGTCGGCTCCGTGGCCAATCGCATCCACTTCCTCGGCGCGGTCGGCGGCTGGGGCGCCCATGGCGACGCCATCGCGATGATCGCCGAGGTCCACTTCCTCAGCGGCAAGGTGCAGAAGAAAATCTTCTACGGCGGCGTCGACTTCGCCGACTACAACGGCACCGGCGACGTACCGAAGTCCAAGTCCGCCCGTCAGCTGCTCTCCGGTGACGGCCGTCAGGTCCGTACGCATTGGATGCCGGTCGAGAGCAATGAGATCATCGACAAGCTCGTCCTGAGCTCCGCCGACACCGAGATCGCCCCGACCACCGTCGCTGTCACCATTGAGATCGGCGGCCCGCCCAACCCTCCTGCGGGCAAGGACGACGGTGCGCCCAAGGCCGGTAAGAAGAAGGGCAAGGCCAACGAAGGGCCCAGCGACCTCCTCCCTAAGGACAATCCCAAGACCACTCAGGCTTTTGGACAGGCCTTCGCTCCGCGTAAGGCCGGCCAGCTCCGCGTGCTCTTCGCTGGCGCCGGCAGTTCGCACAACTTCCCCGCGTTCTTCCTCGGCACGGACGCCCTGACGGCCAAGGCCGCTGGCTATGACATCGCCTCGACGCCTAATCTGAAGGAAACCCTCGCGCTGCTACCGGAGGCGGACCTGTTCGTGTTCAGCGGCAATCACGCCCAGTTCGGCACGCCGGAGTTCCAGAAGGCCATCCGGGACTTCGCCGCGGCCGGGAAGGGCATCGTGCTCCTGCACGCCGCCACCTGGTATAATTGGCCGCTGACGACCAAGTATAACGATGAGTTCGTGTGCGGCGGTTCGCGTAACCACGGCCATAGCGACTTCACCTTCACCGTCACCAAGCCCGAGCACCCGATCATGAAGGGCGTGCCCGCCACCTTCGTGATCAACGACGAGAGTTATAACATCGAGCTGACCCGTCCCGAAGGCGCCGAAGTCCTTGGCACCATCCCGCGTCAGACCCCCAAGGAAGGCCTGTCGAACATCCTGCCGTCCGTCTGGACGGTCAAGTATCCCGGCGCCCGCGTGGTCTGCATCGCCCTCGGCCACGACGCCAAGTCCCACGACCACCCCGCCTACAAGCAGCTCCTCCTCAACTCCCTCACCTGGGTCTCGCAGAAGTAAGCCAGATGTATCCGCCCCTTGTCACCGTGTCCCCCTGTCACCTTGCCCCCTAATCAAATGGTCTACCACTACGGAACTTTCGTCTTCAAGCAGGGCGTCACCCCGGCCCAGATCGACCGCTGCTTCGCCGAGATGCGCGGCATGGTCGGCAAGATCCCCGGCCTGCTCTCCATGCAGCACGGCGTTTACCAGAGCGAGGAAGGCCTCAACGACGGCTTCACGCACGGGTTCGTCATGACCTTCGATACTCCGCAGAGCCGCGACCGCTATCTCCCGCACCCCGAGCACGAGCGCGTGAAGGAGATCGTCGTCCCGAATCTCGAGCGCGTGATGGTCTTCGACTTCACCGTCTGAGAACTCGTTCGGTGCGCCGTCAGGCAAATAGGCGATGCCGTAGGCTCGGGCGGAGCCAATCCCTTCCGATTCCTACCGCGCCTCGCGGCGAAGGGTAAGTTTCCTGGTTGATCCGCCGGTCAGCTTGCCCGGAGCCCGAGGATCTTATCCGCTCGCAGGCTATACTCGCGGTACTGCTCGGCGTTCTCAGGTAGCTTGATATCCAGGTCGTAGGTCGGGATCATCGCCTTCATCCGCGCATGCCCCTCGGGGCTGGCGAGCAAGGCGGGGAAGCATTTCCTGATGACCTCGAGCACGATATTCACCGAGACCGAGGCGCCCGGCGAGGCTCCGAGCAGAGCGGAGATGCTGCAAGCGGCATCGGTGATGACCTCGGTGCCGTAGTGGACGATGCCGGCCTGACCATCCGTCTTCTTGATGGCCTGCACCCGAATGCCTGCGTCGATCAACTTCCAATCCGCAACCTGGGCGGCCGGATAGAAAATCTTCAGCACCTCGATGCGGTTCCGCATGCTCTGCGTGCCCTGCTGGATGAGGTAGCGGACCAGGTCGAGGTTATGGATGCCGATATTGACGAGGGTCGAGAGATTGTCCGGACGAATGGAGAAGGGCAGGTCGGTGTAGCGGCCCTGCTGATGCAGGAACTTCGTCGTCCAGGCGGCGAAGGGACCGAAAAGCAGGGTCTTCTTGCCATCCAAGATGCGGGTGTCGAGGTGCGGCACAGCCATCGTCGGGGCCGCGGCGAGCGGTTGACCATAGACCTTGGCTTGGTGCTTCTCGACGATTTCCGGATTGTCGCAAATGAGCCACTGGCCGCCGATAGGGAAACCGCCCAGGCCCTTTGCCTCCGGAATGCCGGACATCTGTAGCAGCGGAAGCGTGCCGCCGCCCGCGCCAACAAAGACGAACTTGGCGCGATTTGTCCGAACGCGCCCCGTCGCTGACTCCTTCACACGGACTTCCCAGCCCGTGCCGTCTCGACGCAGGCCGATCACGCGATGGCCGGAGGCGACCCCGCATCCCTCCTGCCGTCCTAGCCAGCTTAGCAATTTGCGAGAGATGGCGCCAAAGTTCACGTCTGTGCCCCCGTCCATCTTGGTGGCGGCAATGGGTCCGTCGCCCCGACCTTCGACCAGGAGCGGTGCCCAACTCGCCAGGGTGGCGCGGTCAGTCGTGAAGACCATCTCCCGGAAGAAATGGTGGGCCGACATTCCGGCGTGGCGGGCCTTGAGGAATTCCACCTGTTCAGCTCCATGCACGAAGCTGATGTGGGGGACGGGGTTGATGAATTCCCTCGGGTGACTGGCCATATCGTTGGCCACCGCGTAGCTCCAGAAGTGTTTCGATTGCTCGAACTGCTCGAAGATCTCGATGACCTTGGCCACCTTCACCGAGCCATCCGCCTCGCGCTTGGGCGTGTAACTCAGCTCGCAGATCCCCGCGTGACCGGTGCCGGCGTTATTCCAGCCATCCGAACTCTCCTTTGCCAAGCCATCGCTGGCCTCATAGAGCTGGATGGAAAGTCGCGGATCGAGCCGCTTCAGCATCGCTCCGAGATTGGCCGACATCACCCCGCTGCCAATCAGGATGACATCGGGGTCTTCAACGTGGGTGGCGGGCGGCATTTGTTTTGGAAAGCGTTGGTTAATGGACGTCGGGAGATGGTCGGGTCGGGCTGCCAGCGGAACCACTGGACGGCTTTTGCAAGGCATAGCCCTTACTCCCCGCATGGCAAGTCCGTTGGGGGCCGAACACGGGGTCAAGCCCCCGCACCCCGAGCACGAGCACGTGAAATTGATCGTCGTACCGAACCCTCGAGCGCGTGATGGTTTTTGACGTTACCGTGTGAGCCCTGCTCAGGCTTCGTCGTAGAGTCCTTTGCGTCCGGCCACCAGCCAGCTGATCGCACACGCGACCAGGGCGTAGCCGCCGATCGACCAACCGAAGAGTTCGCAGGCCATGACCGCGCAGGCGAGCGGCACGGCGCCGGCACCGGCGAAGACGGCGACGAAGCCCAGCGCGGCGCAGATGTTAAAGGGAAGGCTCAACAGGACCGCGGCGGCGCTGCCGAGGGTGGCGCCCACGAAGAAGAGGGGGGTGACCTCGCCGCCACGGAATCCGGCGGTGACACAAATGATCGTGAAGAGGAACTTGAAGACGAAGGTCAGCGGAGCGGCGGGTTCGACCAAGGCGGACTCGATGATCGGCAGGCCAAGGCCCGTGAAGTCCCCCATTTGCTTGAAGTAGACCGCGGCCGAAAAGCAAGTAGCGGCAAAGAAGATCCGGGCGTAAGGCTCAGGGTTAGGCCTCGCTGCCTCGCGGCGGTTCAGCCAGACATAGAGTCGCGCGATCAGCCCGCTGGCCAGGCCGAGGGCCACGGCGGAACCCAGCCCCATAAAGTCGTAGACCGCCGGGAGGGGTAGCTTGTAGTCGGCGTGAGTGGCGAAGAAGATCTTACGTCCGACGAAGTCCGCCAAGAACGCCGTGGCTAGGCATGGCACGACAGCCCAGCTGCGTTGGCGCACGAACTCCAGGGCGAAGATCGCCGCGGCGATCGGGGTGCCGAAGACGGCCGCGAAGCCGGCGGAGACACCGCAGAGGATGAGCGCGCGGCGCTCTGATTCGTTCAGCTCGATCCAGCGCGAGCCTTGGTCGGCGATGGCTCCGCCCATCTGGAGAGCCGTGCCCTCGCGACCCACCGAGGCGCCGCCGAGGTGCGAGAGCAGGGTAGTGCCGATGATGGAGGGACCCATGGCGGCAGGCAGGGGGCTGGTCGGATCCTTGATCTGGGCGATCAGGGTCTTCACGCCCCCGGCAGAAGCTTTCAGCGGGCCCTTGTAGAGCCAGACCGTGAGCAGCCCGATGAAGGGCAAAGAGACGAGCAACCATGGGGTTGAGCGATAGAGCGCCGTTACCGCCTCCAGGGCATGCAGGAAGCCAGCCCCCGCGGCGCCGACGACCAAGGAAACCAAGGCGAGGATGGCGACCCAGAGGAGGACGTTTCTCGGCGGTTTGGCGAACATCAGGCAGCGGTAAGAATACCTTTGTGAGCCTTCGGCAGACCCCACAATCTCAAATCATGGAACACCCCATCCAACGTCGCGATTTCGTCTCCACCCTGGCCATCGGCGGTCTCGCCTTGGCCGCCGCCCCGGCCGTCCTGCGCGGCCAGTCGGTCCCTTCCAAGATCAAAGTCGCCCTGATCGGTTGCGGCGGCCGCGGCACTGGCGCCCTCGGCCAATTCATTGCGGCCTGCAAACTGCTCGGCGCCGAAGCCGAGGTCGTCGCCTTGGCTGATGCTTTCGAGGACCGTGCCAAGCGCCTGAACGACACTTACAAGCTTCCCGCGAACAAGATCTTCGTCGGCTACGACGCCTACCAGAAAGTCATGGCCACCGACTGCGCCTTCGTGCTCATGGCGACCCCGCCGGCTTTCCGTCCCGTGCACTTCGCCGCGGCCGTCGCCGCCGGTAAGCATTGCTTCGTCGAGAAGCCCGTCGCCGTCGACCCGGTCGGTGCCCGCGCTATCATCGCCACCGGCGAAGAAGCCAAGAAGAAGGGCCTGGCGGTCGTCGCCGGCACCCAGCGTCGTCATGACGCCTCATACATGAAGAACAAGGCCCTCATCGACGCCGGCGCCATCGGCGCGCTCCGCGGCGGGGTCGTCCAATGGAACGGCACCGTGCCGTGGATCCGTCGTCGGGCCAAAGACGATACCGATGCCGATTACATGAACCGCAACTGGCTCAACTTCACCGAGCTTTCCGGCGACCATATCGTCGAGCAGCACATCCATAACGTCGACGTCGCCATCTGGTTCCTCGGCCGCACGCCGGTCAGCGCCCTCGGTTTCGGCGGTCGTGCCCGTCGCGAGACCGGTAATATGTTCGACTTCTTCAGCGTCGACTACGACTTCGGCGACGGCGTCCGCATCCACAGCCAGTGCCGCCAGATCACCGGCACCACCGGTCGCGTCGGCGAGTTCTTTACGGGGGCGAACGGTTCCTGTTTCGGCGCCGGCAAGATGTTCGGCCAGAAACAGGTCGATATCCCGGCCATCAAACTCGATACCGACGACTCCATGGTCCAGGAGCATGTCGACCTCATCCGGGGCGCCTTCAACGGCAAGCCGCTGAACGACGCCCGCCAGATCGCCGAGACCAATCTCGCCGTCATCATGGGTCGTATCTCTGCCTACACCGGCGAGATGGTGAAGTTCGACGACCTCCTCAAGCACGAGAAGTCCCCGTATTATAATCTCAAGGCCTCCGTCGGACCGCTCGATTTCGAGAAAGGCACCGTCAAGCTGCCCGCCGAAGTACCGACGATTCCGGGTAAGGCCTGAGGTAGGGACAGCACCACGTGCTGTCCTAGATGCAAACTACCACGGAAGTTAGGACAGCACGTGGTGCTGTCCCTACCTCTGATTACCCCTGGCGGACCTTGGGGAGCAGGGCGGAGGCTTCGGACCAGGAGACCTCGTGCGGGGCGCGCTTGGACGAGGCGGCGAGGGCGCTGGTGACCCCGGCGGCTTCGCCCATGGCGACGGCGTTACCAGTCACGCGATAAGAAGCGTGGGCGATGAAGTCTCCGCTGATGCAACGTCCGGCCATCATGAGGCCATCGACGTCACGGGCGATGAGGGCGCGTAGAGGGATGTCGTAAGGCTTCACCTTCACGCCGGCGTTTGAGTAGGCGGCCTTCTTGTTCTCCTCCGCCGTGAGGGCGTGGATGTCGACGGGGAAGGTCGCGCGGACGACCGAATCATCCTGGCGCCGGCCCTCGATGAGATCTTCCTTCGTCATCAGGTAGCGTCCCTTGATGCGACGACCGTCACGGACGCCGATCTGGGCGGGGGTCGCCACGATCTGGGCGCCGGACCAAGCGCCGCCGGACTTGCGCAGCTTGCGGACGATGTCGTTGACCTCGGCGCGGGCGCGCATGGTCGCTTCCGTGACTTGGGCCGCGTCGGTGGCGTTGATGCCATACTCATGGTTGGCCATCAAGAGCACCAGGTTGTCCTTGATCGGGAAAAGCGTCGCTTTGCCGTAACTCGGGGTGACGCCGGCCGCCTTGAGCGCGGCCTTGAACTTGTCCGGGCCTACGTGACGGCCGTTGCCACCGACCGGATGAAGCTGATCGGCGAGGCCGCGGGCGTCATGGACGGTTACCAAGGCGTAAAGGGTCATCGGCTGGCAAGGACAGGACTGTTCGCGGCCTAGTTCGAATTCGCAGCCTGCGCGGGCACCCAGGTCGCCGTCGCCGGTCGTGTCGATGAAGACCGGAGCCGCCCAGGCCTGACGGCCGGACTTGGATTCCGTCACGATCGCCTTGAGCGTCCGACCCTCTCGCTGCGCCGCGACGATGCGCGTGTGCAGCTGGACCTTGACGCCGGCCGCCATGCAAAGCTCCTCGAGGATCAGTTTCATCTCCTCAGGATGGTAGGTGACGCCGTTGACGCCGTCGCCATCGATGGCATCGCGTTCGCGCAGACGACGGACCAGTTCTTGATTGAAACCTGGCTTGTCGAAGTCGAGTAGGTAGCCCAGCAGCGAAGAAGTCCAGACGCCACCGAGGGAGCCGTGGGCTTCGAAGAGGCGGACCTTGGCGCCGGCACGGGCGGCGGAGATGGCTGCGGTGACTCCGGCCGGGCCAGCACCGCAGACGATCACATCACAGTCGGAGGTGAGCGGGATGTCGCGCTCGGGTTCGGTCAGCATGCCGGGCTTCAGGGTCGGCGAGGCCCCGAGTTTGCTCAGGGCGCCCAGGGCGCCGAGGCCGAGAAGCGAGGAGGAGAGGAAGCGACGGCGGGAGGACGCGGGGGAATCCATGGAGGCAGGTTGGGCGTTTGCAGGGAGAGGTCGAATCGAATGGTGTGTCTTTAATCGACGCAACGTGGCACAAAAAAGCCCCTCGCGGGAGGGGCTTAGTCTAAGGCTTGGCCTCGGCTTACTGGACCGGGGAGTAATCGGTCGGAACGAAGAACTCCGACTTCACGCCGTTAGGCTGAGCGATCGTGAGCGAGCCGCCGGCCTTCTTCTCAGAGGCTTCCTTGGCGGCGATCCACGTCGGGTCGGCGCGGAAGGCGTCGAAGCTGGCCTTGGCGGCTTCTTCGCTCTGATGGTGGAGGAGGTAGATGAGAGTGTTGCTCGCGACATAGGAGTTCTTCGCACCCTTCTGGTCGGCGGCGAGATTCCAGTAGGTCATGTTCGTCATGCCATGCTTCTCGAACAGCTTCAGCGTGTGATCGCGGAAGCGGGCGTTCAGGTTCTCCAGGCGACCCGCTTCGGTCGTGTAGGTGCGGAGTTCGAAGACGCCTTTGCCGTAGGACTTCGCCTCGGCCAGCACGGCGTAATCCGTCGCCGTCAGGAAAGCGGATTCCACCTTCGTGATCAGCTTGCCGTTGACCTCAGAGGCCTTCTGGGCGGACTTCCAGGCCGGGTCGGCGCCGAAAGCTTTCCAGGAGGCGTCGCGGGCGGCGCGATCGGCGTAAGCCAGGAAGTAGACCAACTTGTTATCGGTATTCTTCGTCGGGACGAAGTAACCGAGATTGGTCATGCCATGCTTGGTGAACAACTTGAGGGTGTGGTCGCGGAAGCGAGCGTTGAGGGCGTCGAGCTTGCCTTCGGCGGCGTAGTAAACGCGCATCTCGAAGAGGCGCGTATCGGCGGCGGACGCCGGGGAGGCGGTCACGGCCAAGAGGCCGAAGGTGAGGAGGGAGAGCAGGGATTTCATGTTATTTGAGGAATTGGGAAAGGTTGTCGCGGGTGATGAGCTGGAAGGGAATCATCGTCTCCTTGGGGCAGGACTGCTTCTTCGCGAGTAGGATCGCGGCGTCGACCGAGCCTTTGCCTTGACCGACCGCGTCCTGGAAGACCGTGGCGTCGAGGCGGCCTTCTTTCACCGCGGAAAGCGCCTGGGCGATGGCATCGATGCCGATGACGTAGACATCCTTCTTCAGTTGAGCCCGTTCGAGGGCCAAGAGGGCGCCCATGGCCATCTCGTCATTATGGGCGAAGACCGCCGAGAATTTGCCCTTGTGCGCCTGGATCCAGTTCTCCGTGAGGGCCATCGCCTTGGCACGGTCCCAGGAGGCCGTCTGGTGGTCGACAAGCTTGAGGCCTGGATATTTAGCAAAGACCTCGCGGGCACCGGCTTCGCGCTGGAGCTGGGCGGAGGTGCCCATGATACCATGAAGCATCAGGACGCCGCCTTGTCCGTTAAGCTTCTTGGCGATGGCCTCCATCGCGATACGGCCCGCCTCAAAGTCATTGGAGCCGATGTAGGAATCGCCGGCAGACTTCGTGGTCTGGTTGACGAGCACCAGCGGGATACCCGCGGCCTTGATGCGGTCGACGGCCGGAGTGCTGGCCTCGAGTTCGCAGGGATTGAGGATGATCGCGTCGACCTTCTGCGCGATGAAGTTCTCCACCTGGCTGAACTGCTTCTGCACGTCGGACTGGGCGTCGACCATGACCAGCTTCACGCCCGGCTTGGTCTTGGCGTAGTCGACGATGGCCTCGGAGAGCTTGGCGGTATACTCGGCGGAAAGGTCACGGGACGAGAAGCCGATGAGCAGCTCACCCTCCTTGCGGGCTTCAGCTTTCTTGCAGCCGGAGAGGAAGGTGGCAGACAGGGCGAGGGCACCGACGGCCAGGAAGGCCGCCGCGGTAGTGCGAGGGGTAAGGCGCATGCCTGACTTTTACGAACGGGCCTGACGGCGGTCGAGCCAAACCGCACCCACGATGATGACGCCTTTGATGACCGCTTGGTAATACGAAGAAACCCCCAGCAAATCCAAGCCGTTGTTAATCACCCCGATGAGCAGGACGCCGAGCAGGGTGCCCGTGATCGTGCCGACCCCGCCGGCAAGGCTGGTGCCACCGATGACCACGGCCGCGATGGCGTCGAGCTCGTAGGCCTGGCCGGCGTTGGGCTGGCCGGTGGTGATGCGGGCCGCCAGGACGACGCCAGCTAGGCCGGTGAGGAGTCCACAGAGACCGTAAGCGAATAGCTTCACTCGTTCGACCGGCACACCGGCGGCGCGGGCGGCGTTCTCGTTACCACCCACAGCGTAGATGTGACGGCCGAGACGGAAGTTGCGGAGGAAGAACCAGGCAGCGAGGGCGACGCCCGCGAAGCAGAGTACTGGAATCGGGATGCCGAGGAAGTCACCGGCGAGGGCGGTCAACTCATTCGACATGTTCGCGACGGGCCGACCTCCGCTGACGATGAGCGCCAGACCGCGGGCGATGGTCATCATCCCGAGCGTCACGATGAACGGAGCGACGCCCCCGCGGGTCACCAGCACGCCGTTGACGAGTCCGCAGGCCGCGCCGGTGAGCAGTCCGACGGCGATCGGGACGAAGACCGGATGGTCGCCGGGGTGGGCGAAGGTCGCGCAGGCGACGCCGCTCAGCGCGACGACCGAACCGAGGGAGAGATCGACGCCGGCTGTGAGCAGGACGAAGGTCACGCCGACGGCGAGGATGCCGTTGATGGAGACCTGGCGGGCGACATTGGTGAGGTTCGCGACGCTGAGGAAGGTGTCGGTCGTGAGCGTCAGGCCCAGTCCGACCAGCAAGATGACGAACAGGAGTCCGAAACGGTGGAGCAGGTTGCGATCGAGGGTGAGCATGACGTTATAAAGG
>Ga0255109_1000099_pt1 | contig 22319 bp, 8 predicted proteins | sample Law_Miss_RepB_8h_FD_188471 | JGI IMG/M metagenome (GOLD analysis project Ga0255109, IMG submission 188471) | Freshwater microbial communities from St. Lawrence River, New York, United States - Law_Miss_RepB_8h | ecosystem: Environmental > Aquatic > Freshwater > River | place: USA: New York... | reverse complement strand
GAAACTCCTTGAACTGACCGGTCAGCGGGTGGATCCAGCCTTCGGGGCATTCGGCCAGCGCGCGGTAGCGCGGGTGGCGCAGCCAGCGCTCCATATGGCCGAAACTATTGAGGTTGGGCACCAACTCGATGCCCACGGCCGCGCACGCGTCGTCCAGCGCCCGGACCTGGTCCGCCGTCAGCGGGGAGGCGTCGCGCCAGGCGTCCTCGTGGCCCGGCCAGGCGAACGTGTGCTCGACGTAGAGCTGCAGCTGGTTGGCGCGCAGCGCATGCAGGCCTTCGACGAGGCGCAGCAACTCCGCCATCGTCGGCACCTTGCCGCGCGAGACGTCGAGCATGAAGCCGCGCACCGGCAGCGCCGGACCGTCGGTCAGCGTGAGGCAGGGCAGGGACGAGGAATCCGCCGTCCAGAGTTGGCGGAGCGTCTGCAGGGCGTAAAGCAGGCCGGTCGCGTCCCCGGCGGTGATGTCAATCGCCGTGGGCGAGATGACCAGCCGATGGTTTCCCGAGGCCCACCGAGGATCGAGCCGCACGGACCAGCCAGCAGGGGCGCCGACCTCGAGCCAGGTCGTGACCTCAGCGAGGGTGCCGGGCAGGCGTCGAGGGGTGGTGAGGGCCAGCCGTCCTTCCCCGCGGGTGATCTCCCGGGGCGGGCACAGGAGGTCGGGCTCGGGGGCGCTCATCTTCAGGAGGTGATAAGCCGCCGCTTCCCTGGGGCAAGCCGCTACGAGGGGCGAAATATCGGTGTTCCCGCTTGGAACTTAAGGCCGAAACCCTACATCTACCCCTTCACACCCCGCATACCCATGGTCCGCTCCACCCTTGGCCTCCTGTTCCTGACCGCCGCCGCCCACGCGGTCCCGGAAGGCTTCACCATCCGCGAGTTCGTCGGCACCGCCCAGGAGCCCGAAATCTACCCGACCGCCGTGTCGGCCGCCGCCAACGGCGACGTCTACATCTCGTCCGACAAGAACGGCTCCCTCGGCCATATCAAGGGCATGGGCCGCATCCTCCTCGCCCGGGACACCAAGGGCGCCGGCAAGGCCGACGTCATGATCGAGTACACGAAGGTCGAGAGCCCGCGCGGCGGCCACTTCGTCGGCGGCTCCCTCTACCTCGTCCACCCGCCCTTCCTCTCCAAGTTCCAGGACAAGGACGGCGACGGCAAGGCCGACTATGATGCCGAGCGCACGCTCCTGGTCGACGGTCTCGGCGGCGGTATCGAGCACCCCCGCGGCGCCGACCATACCACGAACGGTTGCCGCATGGGCATCGACGGCTGGCTCTACATCGCCGTGGGCGACTTCGGCGCGGGCCTCATCCGCGACAACGACGGCGCCATCGGCCTGGGCGACAAGAAGCGCGTGACCCTCTATGGCGGCGGCGTGATGCGCGTCCGTCCGGACGGTTCCGAACTCGAGGTCTACACCGCGATGACCCGCAACATCTGCGACGTCGCGATCTCCCCGACCCTCGACCTCTTCTCCCGCGACAACACCAACGACGGCAAGGGCTGGAACACGCGCTTCCACCACTTCACCTCGCTGGCCGACGCCGGCTACCCGCGCCTCTACAAGAATTTCGACGACGAGACCTCCCGCCCGCTGGCCGACTACGGCGGTGGGTCCGGCACCGGCGGCCTCTACCTCTCCGAGCCCGGTTTCCCCAAGGCCTGGGGCGAGACGCTCTTCACCTGCGACTGGACCACGGGCACGATCCACAACCACCCCGTCAAGCCCTTCGAGGCGACCTTCATCGCCCAGCAGCAGACCTTCCATAAGGTGCCCCGCGCGACGGACATCGACGTCGACGGTAGCTCCCGCCTCTACATCGCCGACTGGCGCGCCGGCGGCTTCAGCTACCTCGGCAAGGGCAAGCAGCAGGGCATGATCCAGCAGGTCGTCGCCGAGGGCGTGAAGCCCAACCAGTACGTCGACGTCGCCAAGGCGTCCGACGCCGACCTCGTGAAGCTGCTCACCTCCGACAGCTCGGTCCAGCGCCTCGAGGCCTCCCGCCGCATCATCGACCTGAAGAAGACCGGCCTCGCGCAGTCCGTGCTCGCCGTCGCCGCCTCCGGTCAGGCCCACCTCTACCACCGCGTCGCCGCGATCTTCACCTACAAGCAGCTGCTCGGCGCCGGTTCGACCGACGGGCTCGTCGGCCTGACCAAGGACGCCGCCGTCCGCGAGTTCGCCCTGCGCGCGCTGGCCGACCGCACCACGGAGACCAAGGGCGTTCCGGTGCAGCCATTCCTCGACGGCCTTAAGGACCCGAACCCGCGCGTCCGCCTGCAGGCCACCATCGGCCTCCAGCGCCTCGGCGCGAAGGACGCCGCCGGCGCCATCGCCGCCGCCGCCGCCACTTGGCCGGCCGACGAGGCCAAGCTCGAGGAAGGCGCGCACTACCGCCTGCCGCACACCGCGATCCACGCCCTGGAGCGCCTCGCCAACGCCAAGCCGCTCGTCGAGGCCGCGAAGGACCCCGCCCAGCGCTTCGTCGCCCTGCGCGCCCTCCAGCTCATCCACACCGCCGAGTCCGTCGACGGCCTCATCGAGCTGACCAAGACCGGCGACGACGCCCTGCGCGCCGGTGCCATCGGCGCCCTCGCCCGCCTCTACCACGTCGAGAAGCCCTGGAACTACAAGGACTGGTGGAGCACCCGTCCGGATGACCGCGGCCCGTACTTCATCCCGGCCGAGTGGGAAGCCACCCCGCGCATCAAGGCCGCCATCGAGGCCGCCTACGCCAAGCTCCCCGCCGCCCTCCGCCTGGCCATGCTCGAGCAGCTCGCCAAGAACCGCATCGCGATCACCGAGCTCAAGCTCGAGGGCGTCGACCCGATTCGCCTCGCGATGGCCACGCAGACCCTGCGGCCGGCCGACCTGGCCCTGCTCGTCGACGCCTCCCTCCAGGCTTCCCGCAAGTGGTCGGAGCGCCTCGACTGCTACAAGGCCCTGCTGAAGATCGAAGGCGACGCCGGCCTCGAGCCGCGCGTGAAGGTCCTCGCCGGCTGGTCCAAGGACGCCCAGGCGCCCGCCGCCGCCACCCAAGCGATCAGCGACTTCATCTACGAGGCCGAGCGCGGCAACCAGGTGAACAAGCTCCGCTCCATGGCCAACAAGGCCGAGGACGCCGCGTCCACCATCCTCTGGAAGGCCCTCCTGAACGTGCTCAGCAGCCCGCTCACCAAGGAGCAGCACAAGAAGGCCGTCCGGGACCACGTCGAGAAGAACCCGCGCGACATCGGCTTCTTCCACGCCATCGCCGACCTCGGTCTCGCGGGCTTCGACAAGCAGCTCGCGGAGGGCATGAAGGGCGACAACGTCATCCAGATCAACGCCGCCAAGGCCGCGCTCGCCGCGGGCAAGCTCGCCGCCGCCAGCAAGGGCAAGACCATCGCCCAGCTCGACGCCAAGGTCGTCACCGCCGCCGCCCTCAAGGGCCGCGGCAACGTCAAGCTCGGCCAGAAGCTCTTCACGCAGCAGGGTTGCGTGGCTTGCCACGCCGTGGACCTCGCCGCGGAGCAGAAGGGTCCGTACCTCGGCGCCTCCGGTGCGAAGTTCCCGCGCGAGTACCTCATCGACTCGATCCTCGATCCGAATAAGGTCGTCGCCCAGGGCTTTCAGACCGTCGTCATCCAGATGAAGGACGACTCCGAGCAGATGGGCTTCGTCACCGGCGAAGCCGACGGCGTGATCACGCTGCGCAACATCGCTGGCCAGGTCTCCAAGATCAAGCGCGCCGATGTCCGTAATCAGCGCCACCAACCTCAGTCGATGATGCCGGCCGGTCTCGCCGCGGGCCTCACCGTCGAGGAGTTCACCTCGCTCATCGAGTACCTCGGCACCCTGAAGTCGATCGGCGGCTGAGAACCGAGGCCAGCGACGAACCAGGGCGCCCTCTCGGGGTGCCCTTTTTGTTGGGCGCGAGGGGTAGGGGCAGCACCGGGTGCTGCCCTAGACGCCGGGTTAGCCCTAGGGCAGCACGCGGTGCTGCCCCTACCTAGGTTGTCCTAATGACACATCTTCCCATCCAGATACTTTGATGCCTGCTTGCTAAGGCCGGGTTTCTCCTTTGCATTGGGTTCCTTATGTCCCGTCCCGTTTCCTACACCTTCTCCTCCGAGTCGGTCGGCGAAGGCCACCCCGACAAGGTCGCCGACAGCATCTCGGATTCCGTCCTCGACGCGTGCTTCGCCCAGGACCGCTTCTCCCGCGTCGCCTGCGAGACCCTCGTGAAGAGCGACCACGTCGTCATCGCCGGCGAGCTCACGACCAAGGCCAAGGTCAACTTCGAGGAAGTCGTCCGCGCCGCGATCCGCGACATCGGCTACGTGAACGACGACGACGTCTTCCACGCCGACAAGGTCTTCATCACCAACCTCCTGACCAAGCAGTCGCCGGACATCGCCCAGGGCGTCGACGAGCGCAAGGCCGAGGGCAAGAAGCACGCCAAGATGGGCGCCGGCGACCAGGGCATCATGTTCGGCTTCGCGACCACCGAGACCCCCGAGCTCATGCCGGCCCCGGTGATGTTCGCCCACCGCCTCAACCGCGAGTTGGCCCGCATCCGCAAGTCCGGCGCCAAGGGCACCGAGTGGATCCGCCCCGACTGCAAGTCCCAGGTGGCCGTGCGTTACGAGGACGGCTTGCCCGTCGCCATCGAGAACGTGGTCATCTCGACCCAGCATACGGCCGACGTCTCCCATCGCCAGATCGAGAAGTTCTGCATCGAGCAGGTCATCCGCAAGGTCCTCCCGAAGGCCCTCGTCGGCAAGAAGACCGAGTACCTCATCAACCCGACCGGTCGCTTCGTCGTCGGCGGCCCGCAGGGCGACTGCGGCCTGACGGGCCGTAAGATCATCGTCGACTCCTACGGCGGCATGGGTCGCCACGGTGGCGGCGCCTTCTCGGGCAAGGATCCGACCAAGGTCGACCGCTCCGCGGCTTACATGGCACGCTGGGTCGCCAAGCACATCGTCGCGTCCGGCGCCGCCGAACGCTGCGAACTCCAGGTCGCCTACGCCATCGGCCACCCCGAGCCGACCAGCATCCACCTCGATACCTTCGGCACGGGCGCCGTGGCCGACGAGGTCATCCTCGCCGCGGTGAAGAAGACCTTCCTCTTCAACCCCGCCGAGATTATCCGCCAGCTCGACCTGCGCCGGCCGATCTACCGCGCCAGCACCCACTACGGGCACTTCGGCAAGAAGGGCCTGCCGTGGGAGACCACGTCGAAGCTCCCTGCCTTCATCCAGGCGATCAAGGCCAACGTCCGCTGACCCGCCCCCAACCGCCAACCCCTTATCCAACCTATGTCCAAAAAATTCACCGATTTCAAAGTGGCCGACCTCGGCCTCGCCGAATGGGGCCGCAAGGAGCTCCAGGTCGCCGAGCATGAGATGCCGGGCCTGATGGCCCTGCGCGCCAAGTACGGCAAGAAGAAGCCCCTCAAGGGCGTCCGCATCGCGGGCTCGCTCCACATGACCATCCAGACGGCCGTCCTCATCGAGACGCTCGTCGACCTCGGCGCCGACGTGCGCTGGGCCTCCTGCAACATCTTCTCCACGCAGGACCACGCCGCCGCGGCCATCGCCAAGGCCGGCATCCCGGTCTTCGCCTGGAAGGGCGAGAACCTCGTCGAGTACTGGGAATGCACCATGCAGGCGCTCACCTGGCCCAACGGCGACGGCCCCGAGCTGATCGTCGACGACGGCGGCGACGCCACCCTCCTCATCCACAAGGGCTACGAGCTCGAGAACGGCTCCAAGTGGGTCGACACGAAGTCCGAGTCCGAGGAGGAGCAGATCATCAAGAACCTGCTCAAGAAGGTCGCCAAGCAGCGCCCCGGCCACTGGCACAAGGTCGTGAAGTCCTGGAAGGGCGTCTCCGAGGAGACCACCACCGGCGTCAAGCGCCTCTACCGCATGCTCGAGGAAGGCTCCCTGCTCGTCCCGACCGTCAACGTCAACGACACCGCCACCAAGTCGAAGTTCGACAACCTCTACGGCTGCCGCGAATCCCTCGTGGACGGCATCAAGCGCGCCACCGACGTCATGGTCGCCGGCAAGGTCGCCCTGGTCATCGGCTACGGCGACGTCGGCAAGGGCTCGGCCCAGTCCCTCCGCGGCCTCGGCGCCACGGTCCAGATCGCCGAGATCGACCCGATTTGCGCGCTCCAGGCCGCGATGGAAGGCTTCCGCGTGGTGACCGTCGAGGATACGCTCGGCACGACGGATATCTACGTCACGGCCACGGGCAACAAGGACATCATCACCCTCGAGCACCTGACCAAGATGAAGGACCAGGCGATCGTCTGTAACATCGGTCACTTCGACAACGAGATCCAGGTCGTCCGCCTCAACGCCCACAAGGGCGCCAAGAAGGACACCATCAAGCCGCAGGTCGACCGCTACACGTTCAAGGACGGTCGCCAGCTCTACATGCTCGCCGAAGGCCGCCTCGTGAACCTCGGCTGCGCCACCGGTCACCCGAGCTACGTGATGTCGACCTCGTTCACCAATCAGGTCCTCGCCCAGCTGCACCTCTGGGAGACGCGCGCCACCGCCAAGCCCGGCGTGGTCGTCCTGCCGAAGCACCTCGACGAAGAAGTCGCCCGCCTCCACCTCGGCAAGCTCGGCGCCAAACTGACGATCCTCTCCAAGGACCAGGCCACCTACATCGGCGTGAAGCAGGCCGGTCCGTTTAAGCCCGACAACTACCGCTACTGAGCGCGGCGTGAGACGCCGCGAGGGTCACGTGGGCAAGGGGACACGTTGACACGGGGAATTCATGAGGGCGCCTGCGGGCGCCCTTTTTGTTGGGTGCCCGGTGCGTTGGTCAGGCTCGGGTACCGCCGGCTAAGCACCAGGTTCACCGGCCCGACCATGCGTCATCGCGGTGAGGCAGGATAGCACTCGGTGTAGGATGAAAAGCCTAACACTAACTGGTTCAGTCCAACGAAGGTTTCGGCACCATGGTTGGTGTCATGAAAACCTTACGGCCCGCTTTCGCTTTCCTATGGTCCATGTCCGTCCTGGTCGCGACGGAGGAAAAGCCCATCCTCATCCAAGTGCCCAGCCGGCCGCCGGTCTTCATCAGAGCACCCTTCGGTGACGGACTGCGGCCCGGCTCCCTTCGACGGGAGCCGATCGTGGTCATCCAGCGCTGTGGCCAGTCGATTGTCCCGGCCGTGGATAAAAACGGACTTCCCGTCCACGGCACTGTTCCGAGAATCTTGGTGCTCCAACAACCCGCTGCCCCGCCGCCCGGAGCCGCTTCCCCGAAGGATGCGAAGGCGCTCACCGATCGGTCGGCTCTGGCGGTTATGAGAAAAATCGAGACCGAGCGGCGTCGGCTGGTCGGCACAGATAGTAAAACACCCCGTGCAGCCTATGGTCAAAGCCGCCGTATCAAGGAGGAGTGCCTGAGGGTGCAGGCGGAACTTCTCCGGTTGAGCCGCCCAACGGTACCGCCGGCCACCTCGGCCGACCAAGAGAGCCTCCTCACGCATTACCTGGAACAGGCGCGGAGGCTCGAAGCGCTGCGCCAAGCCAGCCAAAGTGTCTGTCTCCAAGGCCTGACCGGCTTGGGCGAAAGCCCGCCCGAGCGCCAGGCGGCGGCGGTCTTGAATGACCTGCAGTCCAGGCGGGATGCCGCGTCGTTCAGTTATCTCGCCTGCGATCCGCTTCCCCAGGGGGAGAGCCCGTTCAAGGCTGCCCTCGAATGCGCCGACCTGGTCGTCCAATCCCTCGACCAAGCCATGACCGTTGCCCGATGGCCGAGGAAATAGGCCGACCGGCGAGCGGCTGGGTGGGAGGCGTCGCGCGCGGGTCCCTACCTGCTTGCTCCAGCGGGTTGTTAGGTTAGGGATAGGAGCGCCCCACGATGAGCCTCCAAGACACCCGCCAAAAACTCCGCAATGAATTGGAAGCGCCGGCGCCGCTGCGGACGTTCGGCACTGGCTGGATCAGCGGCGTGGCCGGGCTCGCCCTCGGCCTGATTGGGCTGGCCTTGGTGGTCTCGATGCGTGCGCCTGGCCAGTTCGCGATGCCCGAACTGTCGGCCCTGCATGCTAATCACTGGTTCAAACTGGGCGTCCTCGTCATTCTTCTGCTGGGCTTCGCTGCTTCGGTGCTGAGTCTCGCGCTCCGGGCCTCCAAATTGCTCGGCACTCTCGGCGCCGTCGCCGCTTTGTTGGCCGCCCTGCTGGGCGGCTCTGCTTCGCCAGCGCTGACCCCCGATCCGACGCCCCTTTTCCTGGGACTGGATTGGTTCGCGCTCAACGTCCTGTTCACCGGCCTCATCTTCATCCCGATGGAGCGTATCAGTCCGCTTCGCGCGGAGCAGCCGCTCTTCCGCGACGAATGGCGCGAGGATATCTTCTATTACTTGGTCAGCAGTTTCATGGTGCAGGTGCTGGCCTTCGTCAGCTTCGCCCCGGCGAAGTGGGTGGCAGCCGCCTCGGCCTTGGTCTCTTTGCAGCAGTGGGTCGCCGGCCTCCCCTTCGTGGTCCAATTGGTCGCGATCATGTTCCTGACCGACTTCGTCCAGTATTGGGTGCACCGCGCCTTCCACCGCGTGCCTTGGCTCTGGGGTTTCCACGCCGTGCACCACTCCGCGCAGAGCATGGATTGGATGGCCGGGGCGCGCATGCATTTCCTGGAGATCCTCATCTTGCGCACGTTGACGGTCATCCCGATGTTCGCTCTGGGGTTCGCCCCGACTGCGGTGAACGTCTATATCCTGCTGGTCTACCTGTATTCGACCTTCATCCATGCGAACCTCAGCTGGCGTCTGCCCGTCGTCGACCAGTTGCTGGTGACACCTCGCTTCCACCATTGGCACCACGGCATCGAGAAGGAGGCCATCGACGTCAATTTTTCGATTCACTTCCCGCTCTTCGACCGGCTTTTTGGCACACATTACCTACCTAAAGACAAGTGGCCGGCCGGCTACGGCATCGAAGGCCATCCGGTGCCCAAGGGTTACTGGGCGCAGTTGCTCTACCCGTTCCGCCGTCGGTAAAGTCGAGGAGCCACGCGAAATTTTTCGCCGCGGGCATCCGTTACCACGGACGCCCGTTTTGTTTTAGGGCTTAGGTTCCCCGCCCAAGTCTCAACGACCTAGCGCCCGATGCAACAACGGGTCGATCGCACTCGAAAGGTTGCCGCCCTTGGCTGCGCCGTTGCCGGCGAACAGGACCGCCCAGCTCCATCCATCCCAGCGCCGCGGCCAGCGCGGCCGTCAGCCCGAGGAAACGGCGACGGCAGAGGTTTATTTGCCGACGCGTTCCTTCGCCCAACGGGCCGCGGCCAGTTCGCCGTCGCGTCGAAAGATCTCGAAATACCGGGAAAGGTCCTCGTCGGCGGCCTGCCGCGCGAACCCCACCATGGCTTTGGTCAGATCCATGAACTCGGCGGAACGCGCCTCCAGTTGCGTCAGGCGCTCGCCCGCGCTGACGCCGCCGACCAGCGTCACCGGATCCAGTTGCCGAAGGAAGCCGGACTCGACGGAGATTCCGGTTAGCTGTTCGATCATCATCGCCTTCGGGTCCTGCAGGCGCTGCCCGAGGTCGATCCCGACGAGTAGGGTTGGCTCGACCGCGTCGAAGTCGCCCGCCTCCACCTCGGCAAGCTCGGCGCCAAACTGACGATCCTCTCCAAGGACCAGGCCACCTACATCGGCGTGAAGCAGGCCGGTCCGTTCAAGCCCGACAACTACCGCTACTGACGGCCGGTACCGGCAGTTCAAGGGACGAAGGGCCGCGAAAGCGGCCCTTTTTACATCCATTTGACGGACGATAACGTATGCTTTCCGCCCTGACGCGGAATCATCCGGACTTGAAGGCTGTATACTAGAAAATATCAAAGGCGACATGCGCCGCCCCTCGCGCCCCTTCCCCGGTCGCTTCCTGCTGCTCTGCGCGGCGTCCCTCTGCGTGGCGCCACCTCTCGGCCGGGCGCAGGTCGCGACGCCGTATTGGTTCGTGGCCAGCGGCAACGGCAGCAACACCAGCAAGCCTCGGCCGACCTCCCCGGTGGCGGCCATGAATGACGCATGGGAGTCGGCACTCTCGGCTTCGCTTGGCCCTGGCGCGGTTAGGTCGGTTTCCTTCGAGACCGGTCCATGGCCAGTTCTGAACGGGACCGCTTCAGGTCAATACACGGATGTGCAGGGCGGAGTGCGGACTACTTTCTCGAAAGCCCCGGACAGCGCAGGCAACATTCCCTTCTTCTCCAATGGGGGCATCGATGGCAACTATGGGCTCACCCTCACGGATACCACCGGTGGCAACCGGAAACTGATCGTCGATTTCAATGGCTCACTGGTGAAGTGGATCGGGTTCCATGTCTACGACTTGGACAACAACAGTTCCTCGGTTAAAATCAGCGGAATCAGCCCTTCGGGCGTCGTCACCCAGCTCCACAATTTCCAGGGAGAATTTGCGGCGGTAGCCGGACAGAACACCGCCGACTATAGCTGGACATTCGTCGGCATCAGTTCGACGGTCGCCTTCAGCCGTTTCAAGATCGAGACCGTCGGCGGCAATCTTTTCTCCGACCTCTACCAATATGCCATATCGGTCGGCGAAAGGCTGCAATGGAACGCCGCGGCTCCTTCGGGCCTTGTGCCCTCCGGCGGCAATGGCGTCTGGAATGGCGGGTCGCTGGCTAACACCCATTGGCTGACGGATGCGGCCGACGGCGCGCGGTCGCCCATCGCTTTTTTCGACGGTAAGCAGATTGATTTCGGCGGCCTTACCGGCGGGACGGTGACACTCGACATCTCGGGCCACGACCCCATCGGGGGGTTCAAGCCCTCCGGCATTTACTTCACCCCGACCGGTGACGCCACGACTTATGTCATCGGGGCCAGCCCGGACAACGGGATCATTTCGCCGCAGGCGGGTGCGTTCATCGACGTCCAGCGCGACGCCACCATCCGCGCCAGGATCGCGACCGCCTTCGAGAAGACCGGCTTGGCCCGGCTGACGATCGAGGGCACGAATTCGGCCACCGCGGCCGTTCGCGTCACCCACGGCATCCTGCAGATCGGCGCCGGCGGCGCGGCGGGATCCCAGGATAGCGACATCATCAACAACTCCCAGGTCGTCGTGAATCGCTCGGCCGATTGGGTTTACGATAAAGTCATGTCCGGGACGGGCACCCTCGACAAGCAGGGGAGCGGCGCATTGATCCTCACCAGGAGCAATACATACACCGGGCTAACCACCATCACCGGCGGGCGGCTTGACTTGGGCAACGGCGGCCTGCTGGGTTCCGTGGCCGGGGACATCAACAACGGCGGCCTCCTGCGCTTCCACCGTGCCGATAGCTATACTTTCGACAAGGTCATCAGCGGGTCTGGCTTCACGGAAAAGCTTGGCGCCGGCGTCCTGACGTTCACGGGCGAGCACACCTTCGAGGGCCTGACCACGGTCAAGGGTGGTACGCTGAGGGTCGGGAATGGCGGCACGATTGGCTCCATCATGGGCGATGTCGCGGTGGAGAACGGGACGTTCCTGGAGTTCAACAACGCTGGTGCGAAGGCGTATGTGGGCTCGGTCTCCGGCGCCGGTGCCCTCCGCAAGGACGGCCCCGGCACGCTTTCCCTGGGCGGCACCAGCAGCTACTCCGGCCTGACCCAGGTCCTCCTCGGTATTCTCGAGGTCAAGGCCGGCGGCGCGTTGGGCGCATCCGGGGCCGCGTCCTCCACGGAGGTCTCTTCCGTGGCCACCGTGCAGTTCCGCGACGGCTTGATCACTTCGGAACATTTCGCCATCGCGGGGACGGGCGATCTCGGTGCAGGCGCTCTGCGTAATGTCTCGGACGACAATCAGGTCAGGGGAACGGTCACGCTTGCCGACCACGCCACCATCCGTTCCGCCGTCGGTAAGCTGGAACTTTGGTCGGTGGCGGGGTCGGGCAAAAATCTCACGGTGAACTCAGGCGCCGACGCCGGCACCGTGCAGCTCTCGCAGTCACTGAACCTCGGCGCCGGTCGGCTGGTGAAGGACGGTGCCGGCACGTTGCAGGTCGACGCCGTATCCGCCTTCACGGGCGGGCTGCTGGTCAGGCGCGGAGAGTTCATCGCCGGCAACCTCACCGCCTTTGGCCAAGGCGGGACGGTCGAGGTCGGCGAGGAGGGAGGAGCGCTCGCACCCGTCTTAACCCTGGGCTTCAACGCCATCTATGCGGGCTCGCTCGTGCTGAACGAGGGCTTGATCCGGGGGCCAGGTACGCTTGCCGCGGCTTCCTTTGATTTTCGTCACGGCGAGGCCAGCGCCTCCCTGGAGGGCTCCGTCGGTTTGCAGAAGACCAGTGCCGGTACGGTCGTGCTTTCCGGCGCCAACCATTATGCCGGCGAGACCGTGGTGTCGGGCGGCGTGCTCGTATTGCGTAACGGAGCGGCGCTCGGCTCGGTCGCCGGCGCCACTCAGGTCTTGGTCGGTGGTAGCCTGCAGGTCGAGAAGCCGGCTTTTTTCGGCGGCGTGGTGATCGGTGAGCAAATCAGTTTGGCGGGCGCCGCCAACGCTGGCGCCCTGAGGAATTTCAGCGGGGTGAATTCCATCACCGGGCCTGTGCTGCTCTCGGCGGACGCCACGATTTACGCGGACGGCGTCGCCTCCGCGCGGCAGAGCCTGCGCTTGGCCTCCGTGGGAGACGGTTCCCCTCATGTCCTCACCGTCGACGTCGAGTCCAACGCCACCGTCTACATCGACGGGAGCCTGAACCTCGGCGGCGGGCGGCTCGTCAAGCTCCAGCCTGGAGTGCTTTCACTTTCCGGACCGAATCTGACCACGGGGGCGGGCCAATCCGACGGTTTCGGCTTGGAGGTCCTCGGTGGCACCGTCGCCATCGCCCATGCTTCCGCCCTCGGTGGCGCCGCCATCAAGGTGGGCGATGCAGCTGGTGGCCTGTCGGGCACCTTGGCCATCGGTCCATCCCTTGCCCTAAGCATGGCCGCCCCCCTCAGGCTGGACGCGGGGCTCATCAGCGGGGGTACGCTCACCGCCTCGGTTTACGACTTCCGCGATGGCACCGTCACCGCGTCCCTTGGGGGCAGCGCCGGTCTCGACAAGGTCTCCGACGGCACCGTCGCGCTCACGGGAGCGAACTTCTACGCGGGCGTCACCTCCGTCGAGGGAGGGGTCTTGCGCACCGGCTCCCTCGGCCTTGGTTCGTCGGTCGGTCCGGCCGATTACACCCGCGTGGGCCGAGGCGGAACCTTGGAGGTCGCGAGGGCGGCGGTGATCGCCGGCGAGCAGATTTACATCTCGGGCGATGGTCAGGCCGGCCTCGGGGCCCTGCGGACCCAGAATGTCGCCGGTTCTTTTGAGATCTCTTCCGGCCTGTCCATCGAGGACAGGTTCGACGGCATCGCCACCCATGCCCGCATCAACAATCAGGCGCGAGGCTACACCCTCACCCTCGGCTCCATCACCGGCTCGGATAAGGATGCGGTCTTCGGTAGGCTCGAGAGCCCCGGCGCTTCCGGCGGCAATTTCCGCGTGCGCGGAGACGTTAACCTCGGTGCCGGCGCCCTCATCATGGAAGGGTCCCAGAAGGGGCGCGACGGTTCCATCGCGCCGTCCCGTTCCTCGGCCTGGTCGGACGGGTCCGTGTTGCGCCTCGAAGGCGTCGGACACTATTCCGGAGGCACGGAAATCCGCTCCGGCGTCATCGAGGCCGCCCATGCTCAGGCGCTGGGTGGCGGCCCTATTGTGGTCGGTTCCGCCAACCGCATCGGGTCGCTGCGAACCAAGGCCGCTTTGACTGGCTTGGGTAATCTTACCGTGGTCAATGGCCTCCTCGAGGGCGATTTCCCCATCGAGGCGCCGGCCGTCGAGTTGCGACAAGGCTGGGTCAATCTGGCCCTGGCCGGCGCTGCACCGGTCGCCAAGACCACTTCCGGGACGGTCGAACTGAACCGAGCCAGCACTTACTCCGGATTGACCGATGTCGCGGGCGGCATCCTGGCGCTTCGTCACGCCGGCTCCCTCGGCGTCGCCACGGCCGGCACGGTCGTGCGCGCTGGTGCTTCCCTCCGGCTTTTGCAGAGAGGGCTGGTCATGTCCACGGAGCCATTGGAGCTCAACGGTACGGGCTTCGCCGCGGGCGACGGTATGGCGGGGGCCCTCAGCTCCCATGCGCCCGGGATTCGCTGGTCGGCCCCCTTGAGCCTCGGGTCCGATGCCTCCATCCGTTCGTATGCCGGCACGCTCACGCTGGACGGGTCGGATCCCATCGCCGGCGGGGGGCATAATCTGAGCTTGGGCGGCCCCAAGACCATCAGTCTCAGCAAGACCCTCGACCTCGCGGGGGGCGGCCTCATCAAGGAGGGGGACGGACGCCTTGTCCTCAACAAGGTCCAGACCGTTGGCGCCGTCACGCACGAAGGAGGGGTCATGGACCTGCGTGGACACGACCTGAACGCGGGAGCCTTCCTGTTGGACGGCTCTTCCGCCGCCGCCGCGTTGCGAGGGTATGGGCGAATCAATGCCCCGGTGGTGGTGGACGATTCGCCCGCACCGGCCACGGCGATCGTCGCGGGCCTCACGACGTCAAGGCCCTCTCCCGGGCTTGCGCCCCTGCAGGTGGGGGGTCTCAGCTTCCTGGACGGAGGCAAGATCGTCGTCCCTGGAATCAGGAATTTCGCCGTGGCCGGCAATCCGGCCCTCGCCGGCTCGGTCGAGTCGAACCTTGGCTTTGGCCCAACGCCCTTGGTCGTCAACGGTGACCTGGAGTTCATGGGAGGCGCTTCGGCCGTACAGCTCAATCTGCGCGGATCGGTGCCATGGAACCGAACGTTCCAGGTGATCGAGTATACCGGCGGCCTCGTGGGGGACTTCGCGGAAGGGTCGCCCAGTTCCCTGCGGGTGACCGGTGTGCGCAAGGGTTTCCGACAGAACTTCGCGGTCCGGAACCAGGTCAACCCCGATGATGGGCGCCAATTCATCACCTTCACCTTGGCCGGTGACGCTTTGCGCTGGCAGGGCACGTCGAACAACCGCTGGGAGACGACCGACGTCAACTGGAGCCTGACCAGCGCCCCTGCTGGGCGGGTAAACCTGCTCACCGATGACGCGGTGCTCTTCGACGATGCCGCCGACGGCGTGGGCGCGGTGGCGGTGCGCGTGTTGCCGTTCGCCTCCAGCGGGTCGCGCCGTGCGGTTACCGTGGAATTCGGCAACAGCGCCGCCCGTGAGTACACCATTTATCGCGATGCCTTCGCGGAAGGGGATAGTCCCGCCGCCGATGCCTTCGTGCGGGCGCAACAGGTCCACGTCGGGACTTCCGGCGGCACGGTGGTCCTCAAGACGCGCGTCGCGATCGACGCCGACGATCCTGGCGAAGACGAGCCCTCCAACGGGCTTTACCTCTACGGTGGCGTGCTACGGGCCGGCCACGCCGGAGCCTTGGGTGGACGGATCGTGGAGCTGCACGGCGGACGTCTCACCTCCTTCGGGGCCACGGATCAAACTTTCGACGTCGCGCACCAACTCCGGATCGCCGGCGACGACGTCGTCTTCGGAGAAGCGGGTCATGCGGGCCGACTCAGCTTCCTGGGAACCGTGGATCTTTCCACGGAGGACGTCCGCGTCCTGACCGTGGATTCGACCGCCGCCCTAGGCTTCGGGGCGGACGTCCATGGGGGCGGCATCCTCAAGCGGGGCAGCGGTAGGTTGACCCTCGCCGGTGCCAATCCTTTTGAAGGATCTGTCCGGATCGAGGAGGGTGTCCTGGAGGTTGGCGACGGTGGCACGGGCGGGGCGCTGCTGCAGGACATCCATGTCGTCGGAGGCCCGACCGGATCCGCCGAGCTGGTCTTCAACCGCGGTGGCGCCCTCCGCGAAGACGCGACTCATCTCGTCCACGACGCAGACATTTATGCCGGCGCGGGTGTGGGCGCCGACCTTGGCCGACTCGGCGGCGGCATCCGCAAGACCGGACAGGGCAGGGTTTCGATTACCGGCGATTCTTTTGCCGCTTTCGGAGTCTGGATCGACCAGGGCAACCTTTCGCTGAACGGTGCCAGGCATGTCGGCAACGTCACGGTGGCCTCCGGCGCCGTGCTTTCCGGAGCCGGTGCGGTCGAGGGCGCGGTTGCGATCCTGGGCGGAGGTCGGCACGAGCCCGGTAATTCCCCGGGGCGGCCGGTGTACGGTTCCCTTTCCTATTCCAACGGTTCCATCGTGAGGTGGGAGCTCGCCGGCAACACGTCGGCACCGTTGCTGGCCGGCCAGCCCGAGGGCTATGACCAGATTGCCGTGCTCGGGAACCTGACATTCTCCGGCAATACCAGCCTCGAACTGGCTTTCGCGGGCACCCCTTCGGCACCCCTGGTGAGCACGGTGAATTGGGCCGACGCCTTCTGGGCGGCTGGTCAGCGGTGGAAACTGTTCGATGTTGCCGGAGGGGTGACCAGTGGGCTGGCCCTCGCCCCCAACAATGAAGTGCAGTCAGGACTTTCGATCGTCTCCGGTGACTTGCGCGATTCATCGGGCGCGGCCCTCGCCAGCGTGCGTGCCGAGGGTTTCTTCAGGCTATCCAAGGAAGGCGAGTCGGTATGGCTCAACTACACCCCGTATGGTTCGCTTGTGACACCCAAGCCGCTCGACCTCGGAGTGGCTTACGTCGGCGACCCCTTCGGGGTCGGCACGCTGACGGTCCGGAATTTATCGGGCGATCCAGCCGGCATGTCCTTGGTGAATGCAGTCGCGGCGCGGGATGTCACTTCGGCCACCCCGACCGTGCTGGTGCCGATCGCCGTGCCGGGGCTTGGCACCGGTGCTTTCTCCGTCGGCATGGACGCCGCGAACGTGGGACTGAACAGCGGTAGCGTCACCGTGCGCGTGACGGGCTCGTTCGGCTCCGCCGAGGAACAGGTCGGCGTCGCCGGCATCGGCGTCCAGCAGGCCGTGCCAGTCGTCGCCGCCCTTGATTTCGGCTCCACGCGCTTGTCCGACCCTTCCAAAGCTTACTCTGCCGCAAGCGGAACGGCGTTGGCTCATCTCAATCAGGGGTTTGGCGGCCGCCGGCAGATCCAGGTATCGAATGTCGCCGATGCCGTGCACGGCGAGGCAATGAGCGCGAGCTTGGTTGCGCCTAGCGCCAACGCCGGTGCGTCTCCATTGACTATTCCCGAAATCCTGCCGGGGAGCCAGAATGGATCCCTTTGGGCTGACCTGAATACCCCAGACAGGGCTGGGCTGATTCAAGGGAGCGTGACCCTGCGGACCGAGTCCATCAAGAAGTATCCAGAGCTCCCCGATCGACCCGGGGTCGTCGATCAAGCGGTTCAACTCAACGGCACCGCCTACTACCACGCTTTCGGTGTTCTGGCCGATCCCGCTGACTCCGCCATAGACTTCGGCAGGATCCGGAAAGGGGCGGCCTTCGCCGCGCAGATCATCGAAGTCCGCAATGACGTGTCCCCGGGCCCGTTTTCGGAAAAACTCGGCGCTCGGCTACTGGGCAGTTCCGGCAGGGTTATCCTCACCGGCGCTTTGGATGGCCTTGCGCCGGGCGGCGTGGATAGCTCCAGTCTCACGGTTTCGCTGGATGGTTCGCAGGAGGGCAGGGTTAGCGGGACGGCCACCGTCGTCTTTGCCACCGAGCCCGTCGCCGGCAGCGGCTTGAGCCGCGCCGAAGTGCTCCGGGTGGAAATTCCGCTTGTCGGCGAAGTTATCGGACCGGCGCGCATCGACGACTCCGCGGTCGTCAGCCTGGGCAGGGTCCACGAAAACGGCTCCTTTGGTTGGGCTCCATTTCCCGTCAAGAGTCTGACCGTTGCCGCGGACTATACCGATGACCTCAAGGTGGACTGGATCACTTCCGATCCCGGCCTGGAGAAGCGGGGACCAACAAGGATCAGCAGAATAGCGCCCGACGCCACCGACTCCAGCATCGAGGTTCGTCTCGCCGACTCCTTCGCGGCGACGCGAGGGGTCTACACCCAGCAGGTTCTGCTGGAGGGCATTTCCGTCCCGCGCGACGGGATCACGCCCGAATTCTCCATCGGCAACACCAGTCTGACCGTCGAGGCCGTCGTTTATAACGGCCGCTCCACCTGGATCGGTGCTTCCGGCGCGTGGACCGACGCTTCCTGGAGCCGCTGGGCTGTCACCGAGGGCGTCCCCGGCCGCGACGGGTCCCTGAGCGTGAATGACAGCGCCACCTTCGCAGGCAATCTCGGGTCGGTGCGGACTGTCGACCTGACCGGATATAACCCCCAGCTGGCCAAGCTGATCTTCGGAGGCACCAATGGCACTATTCTTCGTTCAGCCGGCACCGAGGAAATCGAGCTCGGAGGTAACGGACTTACCGGGGCGGCTGAGGTCGTCTTCCAGGCCTCGACCCATCGGGTCGAGAGCCGGATAAACCTGAAGCAGGACCTCTGGGTCCGGGCCGATGGCATCCAAGGTCTCTTCTACGGTGCGATTACCGCCACGGACCCGCAAGCCAAGGACGTTCTCCTGACTGGAGGCGGCAACGTCGGCCTCCTGACATCCCTTTCCGGCGCCGGCTGGAACATGAACCTCACCCTTCGCGGGCCAGTCTTGCTCACCGAGAGCCAGACCCTCGACGCCTTGGTGCTGGAGTCCGGCGAGGTCCTGTCTCCTCACCTCGCCGCGGAACGGCACCCCGCCATATCCATCGCCGGCTTAGCGGCTGGCCAGCGGGTGTTGACCGCGGCTTCCGCGCGGAAGACTACGACGGATGATGTGCGCATCGGGGTGGCGACGCAGGAGGACCGGCGCCATGCCGACCCCACGCGCTTCGACACCTTGGTCGAAACCATCAAACTCACCGGTTTTGGCACCTTCGCCGTCGAGGCGGGGTCGCTGTACAACAACGGCGTTATCGACGGAGGCGTGACGGTTTCATCGGGGGCTACCTACGGCGGAGTCGGTCGCGCCACCGGCGCGGTCCGTGTGCTCGCCGGCGGTAGGCTCGCCCCCGGTAACTCGATCGGCTGGAGTACGGTAGCTTCCCTCAATACCGCCCCTGGCTCCGTCTATCAGGTTGAGTTCAACGGCGATGCCCCTCCCGACAGCGCCGACCGAGTCCTGATTGCTCCCGGTGGTTCGGTGGAGCTGCGCGGTGGCATCGAGCTCGGCTTCCACCCTGGGGTGACCCCGCAACAACAGAGCGTGGGGCAGGGGACGGTCTTCAGCATCGTCACCTTTGATGCTGGGACCCCCGTCACCGTGGCGCTTGACGCCGCCGGCGACACCGACCTGACGCGCAACGGGGTCTATTTCGATACCCTGACGAAGGACATGTTCCCGTCGCTTGATCCGATGATCAGGACGCTCGGCGACCGCATCGAACTCTACTTCGGACTGGCGGCCAATTTCGGAGACGCCCGCACCGTCTCCGTGTTGCCGTCCATCCTGGGGCGGACGGCCAACGCTTTCACCTCCGCCATCGCGGATGACCCCTATGTCCGCGCATCCGTACGCGGGCCTTCCCAGGCATCCGGGGTGACCGGGGCGGGATTGCTTGGGGCCAAGGACACCCTGAACCAAGCCGTCACCGGGGCCGTAGCCGGCTCTTGGGTCATCGGCTATGCCCAAGCGGTCGATGCCAAGCAGGGTGAGCGGGGTTGGGATTATGAGTATCGCCTGGGCGGCGTCGCCGCGGGATTGGACCTTTCCCGGGCCCAGCGCTGGGTCGCCGGGTTGGCGATCGGCACCTCGCAGTCCGATTCCGTCCACGAGTTTCGCGGTGACCGGACTTTGGCCACGGCCTATGATGTGGGACTCTATTCTTCTTCGGTCGGCAATGGGCGAACCGTCAGTTTCGCGGCTACCCTGAGCCATTACGAGGTCAGTCACACGCGGTTCACGCCGGTCGGCGTACGCAATTTGTCCTCGGTGGGACGATTCGACGCCTTGCGTGCGGGCGTCTCCCTGGGCTTGGACGCGGTGGCGCATGTCGATGCCGACTCCCAGTCGCGTCTCATGTTCAGGCTGGGCGGTGGATGCATGCGACGGGATGCCTTCGCCGAGGTCGGGGATGATGCCGTGGCCATGAACATGGATGCCGCCACCATGGCTTATTTCGAATTGGACCTGGGCTGGGCTTATTCCCGCCGGCTCGGCGAGAAGGGGGGGCCGTGGAGCGTGGACGCGGCCCTTACGCTTTCGCGCCGGGTGGCCGGAGGTGACATTTCCGTGCTGGGTCGTTTCAACAATGCCGTCGCGGGCGGGGAAGCTCCCCTGCTCGCCCCCGAATACACTTTCACCATGCTGCGTCCGTCGCTCGGGCTTTCCTGGACGCGGAACCATGGTCGACTTTCCGTCGAGGCCTCGGGCGAGGTTCGCCGCGGTAGGGTCGCCCCTGGCTTGCAGGCATCCTTCGATTATCGTTTCTGATCGCGCGGCGTAGGCTGAGGCGGTCACCCCATGGGGTCGAACCGACGATTGGTTGGCCGAACTGTCAGAGGAGCGTTGGAGGAAGTTAAAGCGACCGCCCGAAAATTTTTCGCCACGGGCGTCCGTTCCCACGGACGCCCGCTTTGTTTTAAGGCCGCCGAATCGAATGGTTTGGTCACCGACCTAGCGCCCGATGCAACAACGGGTCGATCGCACTCGAAAGGTTGCCGCCCTTGGCGGCGCCGTTGCTGTTGAACAGGACCGCCCAACTCCACCCATCCCAGCGTTTGACCAAGAGGGCCTCGCTGCCGGCGATGAGGCCGCCGTGCCACAAGTTCGCTTGGCCGTCTTTGATCGGTCGCACCATCCAGCCCGCGCCATAGTAGGCGGCCTTCGGTGAGCCGTCCGCTTGGTGCCCAGCGTCCCCCTCGGGTCGGGCCTGCATCAGGGCGATGGTCTGGGGCTTGAGCAGCGGGCACTTCGTGGCGTCGTGAAAAGCGTCGGCAAAGCGGACCAGGTCCGAAGCGGTGGCGATCCAGCCACCATGAGCCTCGAAGCCCTCGAAGTTCTCGGCTCCGTAAGGGTAGGGGACCGGTGGTCCAAATGGGTCGTAGAGCGAGAGTCCAGTGCGGTTATCCCGGGTGTGGTAACGGGCCTCGTCGGTCTCCCGGTCTTTCCAGGTCGCCTTGCCGAGCTTCATCGAATCGAGATGCAGCGGCTGGAGCACGTTGGCCCGTACCCAGGCCTCGTAGTCCATGCGGGTCACCTTCGCGATGACGCGACCAAGCACCAGGTAGCCGAGATTGGAGTAGGCAATCCGCGCCCCGGGCTCGAAGTCCAGGGGTCGGCCCAGCATGTAGCGCACGATCTGCGCCGGCTCGTAGGGCGGCGGTATCCCCGTGGTCCGGAAGATTTCGCCCATCTGCCCGATCGGGTCCCCGGAAATCGCGCGGTCCCAGCCGCCGCGATGCTGCAGGCAATGGCGGATCGTGATGCGGGCCCAGCGCGGGTCTTTCGCGGGACGCCCGAGCAGCGGCAGCACCGGGTCGTCGATCCCGAGCTTCCCTTGTTCGATCAGCTTCAGGATGGCGACCGCCGTGAACGGCTTCGAAACGCTCGCGATGCGGAAACGCGTCGTAGGGCGAACCGGTGCGCCGGTGTCGCGATCGGCCAGACCGAATCCGCGCGCGTAAAGTAACTTGCCCCGCTGGGCGATGGCGAGGCTGGCGCCCGGTACGCCTTGTTCGCGCACGAAGCGGGCCATCAGTTCGTCGAACGCGGTCAGCTCGGGGACGCGCTCGCCGGTCACGGTGACCTCGGTCGTTTGCGCCCAGCCGCCCGGCGCCGCGGCCAGCGCGGCCGTCAGCCCGAGGAAACGGCGGCGCGACAGCGTCATTTGCCGACGCGTTCCTTCGCCCAGCGGACCGCGGCGAGCTCCCCATCGCGGCGCAGGATCTCGAAATAGCGGCCCACATCCTCGTCGGTCGCCTGCTTGGAAAAGGTCACCGCGGCATCCGTCAGCTCCCTGAATTCGGCGGACTGCGCCTCCAGCTGTCCGAGCCGTTCGCCGGCGCTGAGGCCCCCGTCCACGAGCGTGACGGGGTCGAGCTGGCGGAGGAACCCGGCTTCGATGCCGAGGCCGCTCAATTGTTCGACGACCATCGCCTTCGGGTCCTGCAGACGTCGCCCGAGGTCCAGTCCCACGCGCAAGGTCGGTTCGACGGCGTCGAAATCGGCCGCCTTCACGAACTCATCCTGCATCCCGCGGAGATCCTTGGACAGGCCCAGGCCGAGGCGGATTTGGGCGAGGTTGGCGCCCACCGAGGCGCTGAGTCCGGCGACCAACGCGGCGGTCGGTTCGTAGCCGGCTTCGACGTAGGCGGCGGCGGTCGCGTCGAGCAGCCTCAGGCCATGGCCCTGCAGGGCGCCTTGGTC
>Ga0255109_1000093_pt1 | contig 22736 bp, 16 predicted proteins | sample Law_Miss_RepB_8h_FD_188471 | JGI IMG/M metagenome (GOLD analysis project Ga0255109, IMG submission 188471) | Freshwater microbial communities from St. Lawrence River, New York, United States - Law_Miss_RepB_8h | ecosystem: Environmental > Aquatic > Freshwater > River | place: USA: New York... | reverse complement strand
ACCTCAAGCCGTTTCAGGTCATCGGTAACCTGATGGAGCTCAACAAGGTCGTGAGCGCCACCTCGGTGATCGAGGAGGCCGACGCCCGCAAGGTCGCCGAACGCCACGGCTACACGCTGGAAATCCGCCACCGCGGCGAAGGCGTCCAGCCCGTCAAGAAGGTCGAGAAGCCGTCCGAGGACGACCCAGCCCTGATGACCACGCGCCCGCCCGTCGTGTGCGTGCTCGGCCACGTCGACCACGGCAAGACCACCCTGCTCGACTACTTCCGCAAGACCAACGTCGTCTCGGGCGAGGCCGGCGGCATCACCCAGCACATCGGCGCCTACACCGTCGCCTACCAGGGCGAGAAGCCCGAGTACAAGGGCCGTTCCGTCACCTTCCTCGACACGCCCGGCCACGCGGCCTTCGCCAAAATGCGCGAACGCGGCGCCTCCGTCACCGACATCGCAATCCTCGTGGTCGCGGCCGACGACGGCTTCATGCCGCAGACCGAGGAAGCCCTCAAGTTCGCCCAGAAGCACGCCAGTGCCATCGTGGCCGCGATCAACAAGGTCGACGCCAAGGGCGCGAACATCGACCGCGTGAAGCAGCAGATGCAGCAGCGCGGCATCACCCCGGAGGACTGGGGTGGCGAGGTCATCACGGCCCCCGTCTCGGCGCTCAAGGGCACCGGCATGAACGAGCTCATCGAGTCGATCCTCCTCCAGGCCGAGATCCTCGACCTCAAGGCCAACCCGAAGTGCCCGGCCCAAGGCTCGGTCATCGAATCCCAGATGGAGACCGGCCGCGGCCCGACCGCGACCATCATCGTCCAGAAAGGCACCCTCAAGCCCGGCGACTCGTTCGTCTGCGGCGAGACCTGGTGCAAGGTGCGCGCGCTCATGGATGACCGCGGTAACCGTCTGCCGCAGTCCGCCCCGGGCACGCCCGCCCTCGTCCTCGGCTGGGACGCCGTCCCGAGCCCCGGCGCCAAGCTCCGCGTGGTCAAGAACGACCGCGAAGCCCGCGAGCTCGCCGAAGAGGCCGCGCTCGCCGGCCGCAAGGCCGCCGAGGCCCAGCAGCAGGCTCCGAACACCGGCGCCCGCCCCGGCATGTCGGACCTCGAGCGCCTCATGGCCGCCCTCGCCCAGGACAAGGAGAAGATCCTTCGCATCCTGCTCAAGGCCGACGTCAACGGCACGCTGGAAGCCCTCCAGGGCTGCCTGCAGGAGATCAAGTCGACCAAGGTCCGCCTCGAGATCGTCGGCGGCTCCGTCGGCCCCGTCACGCAGGGCGACGTCGCCCTCGCCGAAGCCGCCCGCGCCAGCATCGTCGCCTTCGACACCAAGCTCGAGAACGGCGTGCAACCCCACCTCAAGCGCACCGGCGTGCGCGTCATCGGCCACGACATCATCTATGAACTGATCACGCTCGTGAAGGAAGCGATGTCCGAGCTCCTCGACCCCGAGGTCCGCGAGAATAAGCTCGGCGCCGCCGAGGTCCGCGCGGTCTTCCCGCTGGGCAAGGAGCACAAGGTCGCCGGCTGCATGGTCACCGAAGGCCTCATCCGCCGCGCCACCAAGGCACGCGTGGTGCGCGCCGGCAAGGTCGTGCACAACGGCCCGGTCGAGACGCTCCGTCGCTTCAAGGACGACGCCTCCGAGGTCAAGGCCGGCTTCGAATGCGGCATCAAGCTCGGCGGTTACGACGAGTACCAGCCCGGCGACGTCATCGAGGCGATCGAGCTGCTGCAGATCCGCCCCTCGCTCTAAGCCGCATGTCGCAACGTCAGCTCCGGGTGGCCGAACTCGTCCAGCGCGAGGTTTCCTCGGCGCTGCGCCAAGGCTGGGCCGCGGAGGCCGCGCTCATCACCGTCACGCGGACCGCGGTCACGCCGGACCTGCGACAGGTGCGCGTGAGCTACGCCGTGACCGGCGACGATGCCGCGCGCAAGGCCGCCCGCGCCCTGCTGCGGCGGATCCGCACCGAGCTCCGTGCGACGGTGGGTTCCGCCCTGCAGCTGAAGAGTACGCCCGAGCTGCAGTTCGCCGAGGATGACGTCACCGGCGGGGTGGCGCGCGTGCAGGCGCTGCTGGATGAGATGGCCCGCGGCGACGCCGCGACGCCGCCGCCGCCCGCGGAGTGATCAGGCGGCCGGAGGCCCGACCTCGGGGAATGCGCGGAGGGCCTCACGCATCACGGCGGCCCGCCGGAGGTCGCGACCATCGCTGTCGAGCGGGGACCCATGGCGCACCTGGACGTGGGCCGGCTGGCCCTCGATGAGCAGACGGTCGACCTGATCGCGCAGGGCCTCGGGCAGGCAACCGAGGTCGCAGGCCAGGCGCAGTTGGGAAAGCATGTTCATCGCCTCCGAGCTCGACAGCAGGCGCGCATGGCGGAGCACGCCGAACGAACGCGCGAGGCGATCGACGAACTTCTCGCCCTCGTCCAGGGCCAGCTTGCGCCGGGCGTTCCACTCCTGCTCGACGAGGTGCTTGATCCAGAAGCCGAGGTGTTTGAGGATGTCCTCCTCCGCCAGGCCGAGGGTCTGCTGGTTCGAGACCTGATAGATGTTACCGGCGGCCTCCGTACCTTCGCCGAGCCAGCCGCGCACCGCCAAGCCGTCCTGGTTAAGGGCGCGGGTCACCTTGTCCATCTGGCCGGCGAGGCAGAGTCCCGGCAGGTGGACCATGGCGGAGGCGCGCAGACCGGTGCCGACGTTCGTCGGGCAAGCGGTGAGGTAGCCGAGGCGTTCGGAGAAGGCCAGCGGCAGCGCGGCCGCCAAGGCGTCGTCCAACTGCTCGGCCAGGTTCCAGGTGCCGCGCAGATGCCAGCCGGGACGCAGCACCTGCACGCGCAGGTGGTCCTCCTCGTTGACCATCACGGAGCAGGTCTGGTCGCGGCTGATGACGGCGGCGCCGGCCTGGCCGGAGGCCAGCTCCTTCGAGACGAGGTGGCGCTCGACGAGCACGGCCCGGTCGAGGTCGGCCTCCTGGGCCATGCGCAGCACATGGCCGCGACGGAATCGCGGGAGGTCGACCAGCGCCGCGATGCAGCGGTCGGCGATCTCCTGCCGCTGGGGCGCCTTCGCCCAGCCGGGGAACGGGTGACCGGCGAGATTACGGGCGAGGCGGATGCGGGTGCTGAGCACGACGGCCTGGGCCCCGGAGGCGCGGGCCGGGTCATGGTCGTCGGCGAGGATCTCCTGGACGGACATGGTCAGGCAGGCTTGAGGGCGGCCTCGAGGGCGGCGATCTCATCGCGGGACTTCGCGGCCTGCTCGTAATCCTCGGCCACGATGGCCGTGGCGAGGGTGGCGCGCGCCGCGGCCAACCGATGGCGCAGCTGGCCGAGGGGGGCCGTCCCGGCGGGGGCGCGCCCGACGTGGGCGACCTCCGGTTGGACCTTGAGCAGCAAGGGGCTCAGCGCGCCGCCGAACGTCTCCCAGCAGGCGGGGCAACCGAGGCGACCCCGCTTGCGGAAGTCGACATCGGTGAAGCCGCAGCGGGGGCAGGTGAGCTCGGCCGCCGCCGGCGGCGCCTGGAGGGCGTCGGCCAGCTGGAAGACGGCCGGGTCGACCGCCCCGCCCTTCCCCGCGCAGGCCTCGCACAGATGCACTTTAGTGACCTTGCCCCCGACCACCTGGGACAGGTGGACCGTCGCGACCTCGGCGCAGAGCGAGCACTGGAGCGGCTGGGACATCTCCCTCGCAGGAAAGGCCGGGCGGCCGGGATGGCAAGGGCAAGCGGGGGCGGGGTTTGACTTCACGGACGGCGGCGGCTTGATGAAGGGCCGCCCGATGTCCTCGAAACCTCGCATCGTCATCACCGGCCTGGGCCTCACCGCCCCGAACGGCAACTCGCTGGCCGAGTTCCGGGCGAACCTGCTCGCCGGCAAGGCCCGCATCGCCGAGATCGACGTCCGCCACATGGGCCGCCAGCCGGCCGGCGTCTGCGATTTCGACGCCACGAAGTGGCAGAAGCGGAAGGAAATCCGCAACGGCACCCGGGTGGGCTCCATCTCCATCTACTGCGCCCGCGAGGCCCTCGCCGACGCCGGTCTGGACTGGGACCGGACCGACAAGTCCCGCGTGGGCGTGTACCTCGGCATTACCGAGCACGGTAATGTCGAGACGGAGAACGAGATCCACAACATCTCGCAGTTCGGTAACGACACGAAGTACTGGACCCACCACCACAATCCCCGCACCGTAGCCAACAACCCGGCGGGCGAGGTGACGATGAACCTCGGGATCACCGGACCCCACTACACCATCGGCGCGGCCTGCGCCGCAGGCAACGCCGGCCTCATCCAGGCGGCCCAGATGCTGCAGCTCGGCGAGGTCGACCTGGCCTTCGCCGGCGGCGTCTCCGAGTCGATCCACACCTTCGGCATCTTCGCCGGCTTCAAGAACCAGGGAGCCCTGGCCCAGCACGCCGACCCGAACCAGGCCTCCCGGCCGTTCGACAAGGACCGCAACGGCATCGTGATCTCCGAGGGCGGCGCCGTCTACGTACTGGAGCGCCTCGACGACGCGCTGGCCCGCGGCGCCCGCATCATCGCCGAGATCGCCGGGTGGTGCATCAACTCCGACGCGACCGACGCCGTGCTGCCCAACCCCGAGCGCCAAACCGAATGCGTCCGCCTAGCCCTCGCCCGCGCGGGGATGCAGCCCAACGACATCCATATCGTCTCGACGCACGCCACCGCGACGGCCTTGGGTGACGTGCAGGAATGCACCGCCCTGCGCTCGGTCTTCACCGGCTGCCCGGACACCCGGATCAACAACACCAAGAGCTTCATCGGCCACTGCATGGGGGCCGCGGGCGCCCTGGAACTCGCGGGCAACCTCCCCTCGTTCGAGGACGGCTGGGTCCACCCGACCATCAATATCAGGGAAATCGACCCGGAATGCGCCCTCCCCGGCCTCGTCGTCAACCAGGCCGTGCGGGTGCCCAAGGTGACGGCCATCCTGAACAACTCCTTCGGCATGCTGGGAATCAACTCCGCCCTGATTGTGAAGAAATATGGGGTTGCCTGACCGGTTTTGGCCGTTTGAAACATAGACCGAAACTATGACGAAGGAAGACATCAAGCGGGTCGTGCTCGACATCATCGCCGACATCGCCCCCGACGAGGACCTCTCCGGAGTGAAGCCAGAGGTGCGGTTGCGCGACCAGCTATCGTTGGACTCCATGGATTTTCTGGATATCGTGATGGAGCTGCGCAAGAAGCACGGCATCGAGGTCCCGGAAGCCGATTACGTGCAGCTAGCCTCCCTGGACTCCTGCGCGGAGTACCTGTTCCCGAAGTTCCAGGCCAAGGCCGCCAAGTAAGCCGCGGGCCCGGCGGAACTCTGGGGGATGCCCGGTGTTCTAGATTTGCCCCGCTTCCGGCGGGGCTCATATATTATCCTTGTGAGACCCCTCCTCGCCCTCCTGCTGCTCTGCGCCGGCCTCGCCCGGGCCGAAACCATCCAGCTCCGCAAGAACGGCAACGTGGTCAGCTTCGAATACCTCACGCAGGACGAGGACACCATCACCGTCCAGCTGCCGGGCAAGGACACGGTCCTGACCTACAAGTGGGAGGACCTCGACCAGGATTGGGTCAAGAAGAACCAGCCCAAGCTCTGGGCCGAACGCCAGCTGCTGATCAAGCCCGAGGAGGCACCGGACAAGAAGATGGATAAGGCAAAGGAGTCCGAGTCCGACCCCTTTGCCCAGGAATTGCCGCCGGCCGACCTGAAGGCCTTGGTCCGTAACCTCGCCTCGGCCATGACGGATGGGCTGAAGGGGATCCCGATGGGCTCCGTGGAGCCTCTCTGCAAGGAAGCCGATATCGACGAAGCCGCCTTCTGGAAAGCCTACGACGAGCTAAAGAAGGCCAGCAAGGTGGCCGGGGCGACCAAGGCCGCCGAGCCCGTCGAGAAGACCGACGCCAAGGAAGTCGAGAAACCCGAGAAGGAGACCCCCAAGCGGACGGCCACGAAGACCCCCGCGGGCAAGACCAATAACGCCAACCGCGGCAAGGAGGGGCAGGCTAGCGCCCAGCGCTCCGCCGAGAACAAGGCCCGCGAAGAGGCCATCAAGAAGGACCTCGAGAACGACGTCCGCTCTTTCAACGGCGTCGGTTACCTCCGCTTGCTCACGGAGAACGGCCCGCGTGCCCGGCTCACCTGGGCCATCCTGCGGCGCACGCCGGAGGACCGGCGGATCCTCGTCGCCAACCTGCGTAAATATGAAAGCCAGGCCGGCCAAATGGCGGAGAAGCCGGACTTCAAGGACAAGAACGAGGCCTTGGCCCTCAAGAAGACCATCGCCAACGCGGCCGATGCGCTGGAAAAGGTCACCCGGGAGTCGGCGACCATGGAGAGTCGGCTCCAGGGCGACTGCCAATCGCTGCTGCTGAAGATCACCCCGGCGCTGGGGAAGTAAGCCGCTTTCGCGGTGATTAAAAGGACCGGCCGCCTTCGCGAGAAGACGGCCGGTGTTTTAATGGTGGAGCCTATCGGGCTTGAACCGACGACCTCTTGCATGCCATGCAAGCGCTCTACCAACTGAGCTAAGGCCCCTTGAAAAGGGAGGATGAACAAAGATGCGGGTGGGGGGAGGGTCAACGCTTTTTTCCGACCGCGGCCCAATAACGCGTTGCCAAGGCACATTCCTGCCGTTGCCTTCGTTTTGTGGAAGATTCCGCCGACACCCCCCTGCCGCCCGAACCGGGCGCCTCCCGGGGCCTGCGCGTCGAATCCGAGTTCATCGAAAGCCTCCCGGTCGCCCATTGGGAAGGCGACATCGAGCTGGTGGAATCCGTCAAGGCCGCCGAGAAGGCTGTTGCCCGGCTCGCCCAGGAGCGCGTGCTCGGTTTCGACACGGAGACCCGGCCGGTCTTCGGCCGCCCCTCCTACATCTTCAAGGTCCGCGACCGGGCCGGCCGGGCCGACAAGGTCATCGCGGCCGAGAGCAAGGCGAGCCGCGAGCTCGGTCACCTGATGCGCGGCAAGAGCATCGAGGAGTCCTACCTCTGGGTGAACGGCAAGGTCTCCTTCCCGGGGCACTACGTGCGCGCCGGCGACACCATCGAGATCGAGCCGCCCAAGAACCTGCCCGCCATCCTGCAGCTAGCCGGCGAACACTGCGTCTACATCTTCCGCCTGCACGGCCCGATGCGCCAGCCGCTCCTGCATTGCGGCGGCCTGGCGCCCGTCTTCCCGCTGCTCTGCAACCCGCGTCAAGCCAAGGTCGGCGTGGCGGTACGCGACGACGTGAAGAACCTGCAGGCGCGCGCCCCCTTCGACAGCCGCGGCTTCATCGATATCGCCGACTTCACCAAAAAGGTGGGGATCGAGAATACGGGTCTACGCGCCCTCGCCGCGCATTACCTCAACCGACAGATGAAGAAGTCGAAGAAGGTGCAGACGTCGCACTGGGACGAGGAACTGCAGGATAACCAGATCCAGTACGCGGCTAACGACGCCTGGTACAGCCGCGAGCTCTTCCTGGAACTCGAGAAGCGCGGCATCGCCCCGCGCTTCGAATAAGCGGGCTGCGATGGACGCCGCCGACCAAGCCCGCGCGCTCGGATTGGACGGGACCAGGCGGCACCTCTTCCTCTGCGTGAAGCCGTCCGCCCAAGCGTGCTGCGCCGGAGAGGTCGCGGCACGCTCGTGGGATTTCCTCAAAGGCCGGCTGAAGGAGCTCGGTCTTTCCGAGCGCGGCGGCGTCCAGCGTACCAAGGCGGACTGCCTGCGCGTCTGCGTCCAAGGCCCCGTCGCCGTGGTCTATCCGGAAGGGATCTGGTACCGCGACTGCACGCCGGCGAACCTTGAACGGATCATCCAGGAGCATCTCATCGGCGGGCGGGTCGTGACGGATCTTTGTTTCGCCGGACCGGCGCGTCCGTGAGGTCGGCGGAGGCAATACCTCGAAACCCCCTTCCGGGCGAAACCTTCCCGACGTCGGGATGACGTCGCGGAGCAGGACCCGGAGTGGAGGCTGTTTGCCGAAGGGCGACCCTCCGCCCTCAGGCTTCCCGGCCGCGGCGCGGACGACCTTCGGCCGCGGGCTTGTACCATTCCTCCTGGACCTCCTCGACGCGGACCTTGCCGCCGGTCTTCTCGTGGTTGAGCCGCCAACTGTGCAGCGACTCGAAGGCGGCGTGGTCGATGTAATCGACGTCGAGATCGACGTCAACGGAGGCGCCGGCCGGGAGCGCGGAGAGCTCGAGATTGAGCTTGGGAACGCAGGCGAAGGTGAGCGTGCCGCGGATGGCGACCTTCCAGACGTCGCCCTCCTGGCGCTTCTCGACCTTGACGCTCGAGAGCCGGCGGATGGCGTAGAAGACGGAGACGGCCACGCCGAGGCCCACGCCGGCCAGCAGGTTGATGCACGTGACGCCCGCGACGGTGGCCCAGTAGATGCGGACCTCATGGTGGACGGTCAGCTCGCGGATGTGATGGAGGTTGACGAGGTTGATGCCGACGTGGACGAGCAGACCGGCCAGCACCGCCAGGGGGATGCTCTCGATCAGGGCGCCCAGGAAAAGCACGCAGAGCAGGATCCAGACGCCATGAAAGACCGCCGACCAGCGGGAGACCCCGCCGGCGTTGATGTTGGCCGATGAACGGACGATGACGCCGGTGATGGGCAGGCCGCCGAGCAGGCCGGAGACGAGATTGCCGGCGCCTTGGGCGGTCAACTCCTTGTCGAGGTTCGACCGCGGACCACTGTGTAGTTTGTCGGTGGCGACGGCGCAAAGGAGCGACTCGATGCTGGCGATGACGGCCAGGGTGAGGACCGCGACGATGAAGACGCCCCATTCGGTCGGCAGCTTGAGCTGGGTGAAGGCCAGGGTCTCCGGCAGGTCGACGCGCTTGACGTCCATCTTCGCCACGAGCGACACCGCGGTGCCGACCACCACGGCGACCAACGGGCCAGGGATGGCGCGCACGGCCGGCCAAGGGAGTTTCTTCCAGACGACGAGCACGGCGATGGTCAGCACGCCGAGGAGGGTGGCGTCCAGGTTCAGGGCGCCCAAACGGGCCGGCAAGGCCAGGAGGTTGGCCAAGGGTGAACTGGCGGGCGAACCGCCGAGGAGGACGTGGGCTTGGGCGAGCGCGATGGAAATGCCGATGCCCGCCAGCATCCCATGGACGACCGAGGGCGCGATGACCAAGGTCCCGCGGGCCACCTTAAGGAAACCCAGCAGCAGCTGGACCGCGCCGGCGCAGGCGGTGGCGAGGCAGACGACTTCCCAGCCGAGCTGCTGCACGAGCCCGAAGACGACGACCGTCAAGCCGGCGGCTGGGCCGGAAACCTGCAGCGGCGAACCGGCAAGAAGGCCCGTGACGATGCCCCCGGCGACGGCGCCGATGAGACCGGCGATGACCGGGGCTCCGGAAGCCAGGGCGATGCCCAGCGAAAGCGGCACGGCGACCAAGAAGACGACAAGGGAGGCAGGCAGGTCGCGTCGTAGATCCATAATGGATGAGCCCCAACGATAGCGTTCAGCTAACGCTGTCAATGGCGGACTCCCCCGGGCCGAAGCGGTCGCACGACTGTCACCGGACCGTGGCAAGGGGAGCCGCCCCCCCGCACGCCGCGGCTACTTGCTTGGGATCTCGAGCTTCTGGTGCAGGGCGCGCAACTTCGCTCGCAGGCCAGCGTAAGGGAGATCCTGGACGGCGACCCCGCCGCGCGCGGCCATCGCCGCGGCCACCCCGGCGCTTTCGCCTAAGATCATCCAGACCGGCTCCATGCGGAGCGAGGTCATTGCGATATGGCTGGCCGAGACGCAGACCGGGACGAGCAGGTTGGCGCACTGCTCCTGTTTCGGACGAATCGCGCGATACGGGATCCGGTAGATGCCGCGATTTTGCTCCTCGAGGTAGAGCATGGAATAATAGCCGCCCATCAGGGCGACCTTGCCGCCGAGCGGGACGGTGGCGTAGGGCCACTCGTCGACGCCGTAGGAAGCCAGGCCGACCGAATCCTCCAGCATACCCTTCCCCGCCAGGTCCTTCTGCGTGACGACGTAGTCCGAGACCATGCGCCGGGCTTCGCGGACGTAGAGCTGGTGCGGGTAGCCGCGGGTCTCGTCGAAGATACCCTTGGCCAGACCGGCCGAGCGGGCGAGCTCCCGCTGTTTTTCCGGGACGGACGGGTCGGTCCGCAGGAAATGCGTCATCCCGCGCACGAAATCCTGCTGCGACTTCCAGATGCGGGCGCGCGTGGCGTAGTCCCCGTCCGGGTAGCCGGCGTTGCTCCCGTAGTTCGTGGGCGCGAACAAGGCCCGGGCGAGGTTACCGGCGCCGCCGGAGAAGACGCGACCGCCGCTCGGCTCCCACCCGTCGACCTTGCCGCGCATCACGCGCCCGGAGAGGATATCCACGCCCTGCCGGAAGGCGCGGCGATAGAGTTCGAACTGCCGCGGGTCGTAGTCGTCCGGCGGATCGATGGGTAGCCCGTCGCCCTTGAAAGTGAACTTCCAACGAAAGCCATAGCCCATCGTGAGCTGGTCCGCCGCGCCCACGGGGGCGACCGGCGTCGCCTGCAACAGCGGCAACAGGCCGCTGGCCGGATCGCCCGGCTTCATGTACGGGTCGATCGCGTAGACCGACATCGGCGGCTGCGCGCCGGCGAGCGACTCACCATAGGTGTCGCGCGCCTCACGGCCGAAGGTGTAAGCCACGCCGGCTCGCGCCAGCAGATCGCCTTCATAGGAGCAATCGATGAAGACCTTGGCCTGGATCACGCGCGCCGCGACCTGCGTCGGCAGGGTCGGCGGACAACCGGTGGCGTCGAAGGGTGTCCGGTCAAGGGTGATGGAACGGATCCGGCCACCCGTCTTCTCCACGGAGCAGACGCGGTGGTCGTAGATCACGGGGATCCCCGCGTCGGCCAGCATCTTCACGAACGTCGCGCGGTACTGCGCATCCTCAAAGCCCTGCTTGAGGATCGGGCGGGTGGAGCCGCTGACGGCCTCCTCGCGACCCCAGTCGACGTGCATCAGCCCCCCGCCGGTCATGCCGCCCAGCCATCGGCTCGGCTCGACCACGACGACCTTGGCGCCCTCCTTTGCGGCCGCGCAGGCCGCCATCACGCCGCTCGCGTTGCCGACGTAGACGCAGACGTCGAAGGCCTCGTTAACCTCGGCGGCGGGTAGTCGCACGGCGCAGACACCGACGCCGAGCAAGGCGGAGCGGCGGAGGAACTTGCGACGGGAAGAAACGGCGAAGGTCATGGGGGTCGCTTTCAGCGCAGGGCGGAGAAGCGGCGGCGGGCCTCGTCGATCAGCTCGACGGTGAGGCCTTCGTAACGCTCGCGGATGAGCCGGCGTTCCTCCTGATTGGCCGCGGGCCAGGATTGCTTCAAGGTCTCGAGCTCCTGCTCAAATCGGGCCCAGCGGGGCTCCTTGATCATCGCCTCCAAGACATTCTCCGCCGCTTTGCTGACACCGAGGAGGCGGGACTCATCGGCAAACCCCGACTCCTTGAGCCAGGTGAGAAACTCGTCCCGCTTCGCTTCCTCCCAGTCCTCCAGAAACCGTGGCCCTAGCTCCGGCGCGTCCGGCAGGATATTGCCGGCTTCGTCCAACCGGATCTTCGCCGAACTCCGCACCGCGTGGCCGGCCTTCGTCCGGATCGTCTTGGCGTCAGTCGCCCGGGTGGCTTCACTGGGACGGGCTGCGGACGGATGCGGCCGGCCGAAGAAAGCCAAGGCGCCGACCACCAACGCGACGACGCAGCCCAACCCGAGCAGGAAGCCGGAGCGGACCGCGCGGTCGGTGGTGGGCTCCGGGGGCATGCTCGGACCTTAATCGCACGGGCCGCGGAGCAAAGCCGAAACACGGGGCGTTGACCCCTCGCCCCGCCCTGCTATGCCCTCCGGATGGAGCTCACCGCCGTCCACTACGCCCTGCTGTTCGCGGCCGGGCTGTCGGGCGGTTTCATCGACGCCATCGCGGGTGGGGGCGGGCTGATCACGGTGCCGACGCTCCTGGGGGTCGGCCTGCCACCGCAGCTCGCGCTCGGCACCAACAAGGCGCAAAGCTCCTGCGGCACGATCATCGCCGTGAGCCGCTACGCCCGTGCCGGGCTGGTCGGCTGGGCGGAGGTCCGCCTGGCCGCCGCGCTCGCGTTCCTGGGCTCGATGGCCGGGGCGTGGACGCTCACCCTCATCGGGAACGATGCCTTGCGGCGGATCATCCCGTGGATGTTGCTCGCCGTGGTGTTCTACGTGGCCCTCAGCCCGCGGCTGGGCGCGCAAGCGACGAAAGCGCGGGTCGATGCCACCCTCTTCGGCTGGACCTTCGGGCTTTCGCTCGGTTTCTACGACGGCTTCTTCGGCCCCGGCACCGGGGCCTTCTGGATTCTCGGGCTCGTGACCTTACTCGGGCAGGAGCTCACGCGGGCCAACGCCTTCACGAAGGTCGTGAACCTCGCGAGCAACCTCGGCTCGCTCCTCGTCTTCGCGGTCCATGGACAGGTCGCGCCGTGGGTTGCGCTGGCCATGATTGCTGGCCAGCTCATTGGGGCCCGCCTCGGCTCCGGGCTCGTGCTCAAGCACGGCGCCGGGCTCATCCGCGGCGTCTTCCTGGCGGTCGTGCTCGCGCTGGTGCTGAAACTCCTCTGGCCGGCCTGATTGACCCGCGCCCCGGGTGGTCAGGTTTGGTTCAGACCGTCCCCTCGCTCTCGCGCAGGCGCCACTCCAGCTGTTCCTCGGTGAGCACGGCCTCCGCCTCGCCAATCAACCGCCGGGCGTAAGCTTCAGTACGGATCATCCGGATACGTGCCGCCAGCGAGGTCAGCCGCTCCGACAGGTCTCCGTAATGAAGGCTCCGCCGGTTCGCGCTGCTGCCTTGGCGCAGCGAGCTGAGGTAGCCGGCGGTCAGCGGGACGCTCAGGGACAGGAAATCCAGGATGTGGTTGAACAGGACCCGGTTGTCGCGGAGGAATACCCACTCGCCCAGCGGCAGCCGCTGCACCCCCATGTGCAGCAACGCGGCAATGACGATGCACGGGGACATCTGGGCGGCGAAGCTGCCGAGCTTGCGCAGCTTGCGGCACTCCTCCGCGGCGGCGGACTGGCGCGACTTGAAATACTTGGCCTGTGCTTCCAGGTGCTCGGCGACATACTCCTCGCGACCGACCTGCCAGGTCCGGGGCGGATTTTCCCGGCGGATCTCCAGCGCCAGCGTGCGGGCGAACAAAGCCCATTCGGGCCGGTGGCGGCCGATCGGCAGATGCAAGGGGTCCGTGAAGTCGCGGGCCGCCCGCAGGCCGCGGGCGATTTCGGAGGCGAAGCGGAGCTCCAACCAGCGGGCCTGCGCCCGGTCGCGGCGGTTACCGCGCTGGATGAACCAGGCCGCAGTCGTGAAGCCTACCTTGGCCACCACGATCGCCGCCAGCAATAGCCCCGCCCAAGGGATGGTGCTCGTCGCGGCGCCCAGCAGGGTGGCGAAATAGAAGAAGCGCGTGGAGCGGCTGAGCCGCTCGCGGAAAGCGGTGCCGATCGAGTAGGCCTCCTCGTCCAACCGGGCGAACAACGCCTGGGAATCCTCGCGTTCCTTACGACGGGTCAGCAACGCGAGGATTGAGACGAGGTGGACCGTATGGAAGGACGGCGCCAGGTCGCGGGCCGTCGCCAAAGCCTCCGCCGGGGCGGGTGCGAGGACGAAGACGGGCTTCTCGGTGGCGCGGGCGAAATCGCACGAATCTCCCGTGCCGCCGACCCCCTTGGCCGGGAGGCCGTCCCAGACGGCCAGCAGGGCGTCGCTGCCCTCGACCAGCATGACCCCGGCATCATAGTAGCACCCGGGATCGCCGGAAGCCTGGCTGACGATGCGCCAGGAACCGCCGTCGACCCCGTCGACGGCGCGCCGGATGGCGGTGCGCGCCCGCCGCCAATCCGCGAGCCGGGCGAGGCCATCGGGCCCGGCCCTGAAGTCGGCGGAGATGCCGTCGGTCGGGACATCCTCGAGGGAGGTCGGCAGGGGCTTGGCCAAGAGGAGGTGGACCGGCAGGCCGAGCTCGTGGGCGCACTCGATGAAGAGCAGGTCGGCCCCGAAGCTGATCGAGCAATAGACGTTGAGCCGGCCGCCGCGACGCACCGCCTCGGCGGCGAAACGCTCCAGACAAAGCCGGATGGCCGGACGCAGGCCTTCCTCGTCGGCCAGGTGACGGTGGCCGACGAAACCTAGCACGAACTCGGGTTGGGGCTTCATCGGGGATGAGTGGCCCCGCGCAGGGGGTTGAGACGTGGGATAGGCGGCCGCGCCGGGGCTGTCAAACGACTAGGCTGCGGAAAAGCCGGCACGGACCGAGCGGCGGTGGAATTTCCTTTCGGCAGAGAGGGGCGGGTATTAAACAAGGGCCTGCCCGGCATGACCGCCTCCCACTCGATCAGCGCGACCACCTACCGGTGCTTCATCAGCTATCGCCACGCCGATAACCACACGGACGGGCGGCGATGGGCGACTTGGCTGCACCAGCGGCTGGAGAAATACCCGGTGCCACCTACGTTGGCGGGCGCGACCAACCTCCGCGGGCAGCCCGTGCCGCGCAGCATCTTCCCGGTTTTCCGGGACGAGGATGAGCTCCCGGCGGACGCTGACCTCAGCACGCCCATCCTGCGGGCCCTCGACCACAGCCTCGGCATGGTCGTCATCTGTTCGCCGCGCGCCCGCGCCTCCCGCTTCGTCGACGACGAGGTCCGGCTCTACAAGCGCGCCACGCGGGGCGAACGCATCCTCGGCCTGATCATCGCCGGCACGCCCGACACCTCGGGACAGGCTGAGGACACGTGCTTCCCGCACGCCTACCTGCACCGGACCGACCAAGCCGGACAGGTCCTACCCGAAGCGGAGCTTCCGCTGAACCTCATCGACCTGCGGACCCATGACGGCCAGGAAGGCTGGACGGACGAAGAGCACCACCGCGCGGCGCTCACCGCCGCCGGCGCGGACGAGATCGAGGTGGACGTCGCGGTCGACGGCTTCACGAGCCATCTGGAGGAGCAGTTCCTAGTGGTGGTGGCGCACGTACTCGAGGTGCCCGCCGCGACCCTGGCCGAACATCACCACCGCTACCAGGCAGAGCTGAGCCGGGCTCGCCTCCGGTCGCGACTGATCTGGGGAAGCGTCCTGCTGCTGCTCGCCTTGGCGGCGTGGCAAGGGATTCGCCTCTCGGTGGAACAAGGGGCGGCGGCCGGCGCCGCAACCCAAGCCGCCGACGCCCAATCGCAGCTGGCCCTCGAACGCAAGACCCAGCTCGAGGCCGAGGAACGCCGCACCCGGGCCGCGCAAGCCGAGAGCGACTACGCGCAGGCCTTGGCCCAGCAGAGTTTGCCGAGCTCCTCCGTCCAGCTCATCGAGGAGAAAATTCGCAGCGCGGCCGGACTCGGTCACGCTCCCGCGCAGGTCGCCCTCGGGCAGCGCTTGCAAGGCCGCCCGGGCGGACCCGAGGAAGCCGTCCGCTGGTTCACCGAAGCCGCCAAGCAAGGCCATGCTCCCGCGCTGGAGGCGCTGGGCCTCGCCTACCGCGACGGCCGGGGCGTGGCGGCGGATCGCGCACAAGCGGAAAACTGGCTGCGTCAGGCCGCCGAGCTGAAGCTGGGGTCCGCCCAATTCGAGCTCGGTCGGCTACTGAAGCACGGCGGCGCCGTTGCGGAGGCCCCGCGCTGGCTCGAACTCGCGGCCCAAGGCGGCCATCCGGGCGCCCAGTTTGAGCTCGGCACCTTGCTGCTCGGCGCCGCCGGCGCTCCGGAGATGGCGGCCGGTCGTCGTTGGCTCGAGGCCGCCGCGAAACAAGGCCTCGCCGAGGCGCAGCGCGAGCTAGGCCTTTCCTTGGCGCGCGGGCAAGGAGGTCCGGTCGACATCCTGCCAGCCTTGCGCTGGCTGCAGGCGGCCGAAGGCAAAGGCGACCAGGAGGCGGCCAAGGAACTGGCCCGTCTCTTCAAGGACGAGATCACCCTCCCGAAAAATCGGGCGGAGGCCTTGCAGTGGCACTTGGCCCGGGCGGCCTCCGGCAATCCCGTCTCGCAGAACATCGTCGGCCTGGCCTACCGCGACGGGCTCGACGTACCCGTGGACCTGAACAAGGCCGGCGACTTCCTGGACAAGGCGGCGACGGCCGGACTCCCCGAGGCGCAGTACCACCTCGGTGAGCTCTTCGCGAAAGGCCTGACGCGGCAGCATCGCCCTACCTTGGAGTTCCAGTTGAAGGAACGGGCCGCCCGCCAAGGGCATCTGCAGGCCATGCACGATATCGCCCAACTTTATTTCAGCGGCTTCAAACTGGCGGTCACCGACCCGCAGGACACGGAGTGGGTCCGGCAAACCGGACTGGGCACCGCGGCCGGTGAGCCGGCCGGGATGGAATGGCTGACCAAAGCGGCGGAGGGCGGTCACGTGCGCGCCAGCCTGGACCTGGGCCGACGACTTCTGGTCAAATCCGCGGCCGGCAAGGATCCCGCCGTGATCGCGCAGGCTCAACGCTGGCTGACCAAGGCCGCCGAGCAAGGCGAGGCGGAAGCCCAACGCGCGTTGGGACTTTTGCTCTACCCAACCGACAAGGTGGCCGCGCTCGGCTGGATCCGCAAAGCCGCCGAGCAAGGCGAGACCTTGGGGCAATTTACGCTCGGCATCGCCTTGCGGGATGGCCACGGCCAGAAGCCCGATCGCGCCGAAGCCATCCGGTGGCTCGGCTTGGCGGCGGCCAAAGGCCAGACCGAGGCGGAGTTCGCCCTGGCTATGCTCCTGCTGGAGTCGGCGACCGGGACGGAGGCCGCCAAGGGCGCCGGCTGGTTGCGCCAGGCCGCCGAGCAGGGCTTCGCCCCGGCGCAGTTTCAGCTCGGAGAAATCCTGCTGAGCGGTGTCGGCGTCAAGCCCGACGCCCAGGAAGCCTACCAGTGGCTGCTGATCGCCACCGCCAACCCGCAAGGGCTTTCCCGCGAGCAACGGAACGCCACCACAAGCCGACTGAACGCGGTCGCCGGACGGCTCACCGCCGCCCAGCGGGTCGCCGCCCAGCAAGCGGCGACGCTGTTCAGCCCAGCCGCGCCGTCGCGATGAAGCCACCCAACGCATGAGCGCCCCTCGCCCGACATTCTGGTGCCACATCCTCAGCGACCAGTCGCAGGGAAACTCCACGGGCGACATCTGGGCCGACTGGCTTGAACGCGAGCTCGCGGACTTCGCCATCCCCGCCAAGCTGGTGGGGCGTCGCAACCTGCGCGGCGAGGTCATCCCCGCGGGTCGGCTACCGGTCTGCGTCACCAAATCCCGGGAAGACCCGGCCGCGCTCATCGACGACGCCCTGGCCGACAAACTCGACCGCAGCCTGAACCTCGTCGTGCTCTGCTCGCCCTGGGCGACCCGTTCGCCACTGGTCGATCAGGTCGTGCGGACCTACAAGATGTCCGGACGCTCCAGCCGCCTGCTAGCCGCCATCATCGCGGGCATCCCGCATGCGACCGGCGAGCAAGCGGCGCAGGAGTGCTTCCCCGCGGCGACGCGCTTCAACGTCGACGAGCACGGCGAGCTGTTGACCACGCCGGCGGAGCCGATCGCGGCCGACTTCCGGACCGCCGACGGCGGCGAGGGCTGGACGGATCCGGAGGCCTACCTCGAGGCCCTGCAAGAAGGCGGCACCGCCGAAGCGGAGGCGTCGGTCCTCGCCCGGACCTACGAGGAGCGGCTCCGGCTGATGAAGCTGAAGATCGTGGCCGGCGTGCTCGGCGTGAACCTCGGCGAACTGACGGAGCGCGACCTCGCCCACCAGAAGCAGGTCGCGGCCCAGCGGAAGCGCCAAGCCGCGATCCGGTACGGCCTGATTGGCCTGATCGGCGTGGGCGCCCTCACCGCCTTCGGGCTGGCTTGGCGGAGCCATGTCGACACCGCGAAAGCCAAGGACCAGGCCCAGCGTGACAGTCAGGCGGAGGATGAGGCGAAGCGGGGGATCGCGCAGTCGAAGAAGGAGGCCGAGACGACCCGGCCCATCCGGCTCAACGAGGAAGCCATCCAGTTGTTGGTGGAGAACACCCCCGCCAGCCTGGCCTTGGCCAAGACCAAGTTACTCGAAGCCGCCGAACTGGGCTCCGTGCCGGCCCGCTACAACCTCGCCCGGCTCCTCCTCGGCCAGAACGACCCGACCGGCGTCAAGTGGCTGGAGGAGGCCGCGGCCCAAGGTAGCCTGGAAGCGAACAACTACCTCGGCATCTGTCACCTCAACCGTCTCTTCGGCCGGGAGGGTGGCCTCGCGGAGGCCAGCCGGTTCTTCCAGATCGCCGCCGAGCAAGGCTACACCCCTGCGATGATCAACCTCGGCCAGATCGCCGAGCGCGGGGCGCCAGGTCTCGGTGGGGTGCGCGGAGCGGCGCAATGGTACGAACGCGCCGGCAAGAAAGGCGAAGGGACGGGCTGGTTCAAGCTCTACCAATTCCTCTCCGTCGGACGCGAGGAGCTGACGCGCGACGTAGGCGCCGCCTTGACCTACCTGCGGCAAGCCGCCGAGCTGGGTCACCCGGAGGCGCAGTGGACGCTCGGCCACCTCCTGCTCAGAGGCCAGGGCATGGCGGCAGACGGTCAGGCGGCGGTGACCTGGTTCCACCGCCTGACCCAGCAGCGGGTGGATCCGCGGTTCGCGGACCTGGGCCGGATCGAGCTGGCCAAGATGTACCGCGACGGCCAGCTCAAGAAGTCCGAGACCGAAGGCGGGGACCGCGCCATGGCGATCCGCATCTTCACGCAACTGGCGGAGCGTGGCAACGCCAGCGCCGCCTTCCAACTGGGCGAGACCTACGGGGACCCGCGCTCCCCGGTGGCGGACGAGGCCACGGCGTCGCGCTGGTACCGCAAGTCGGCCGAGCTGGGCTCCGACGAAGGCCAGTTGCACATGTCGCGGCGGCTGATCCAAGGGCTCACGGCGCAACTCGCCTTCCACACGGCCACGCGCTGGCTGAACTCCCGCGAGGGGCTTCCGCCGACGGACCAGCCCTACCCCAACCACTTCCTCGACCCGCGGCACGGCCTCGCCTCCGCCGCCGCCGATCGCCAGGCCGCCGAACAGTGGCTGACCGCGGTGGCGCGTTCCAACTCCGAGCACCGGAACCGCGCGCTCGTGGCGTTGGCCGATTTCTTGCTGCGGCGCGACCTACACCCGACGGACCGTTTCCCGGAGGCCTGGAAGGCGCTGCAGCAGGCGGCGACGGACAAGGATGCCCTCGCCCAGGCGATGCTGGCGGAACTTTACGCCGAAGGGCGGCCCCCGCAGCTGACGGCCGACCCGGCCAAGGCCGCCGAGCTCCGCGAGCTCTGCCTGGCCGCCGCCCGACCGGAGGCGCGCAACTACGTCCTGCAAAGCGAGCAAGACCGCGCCCGCCGCGCGGCGGGCGCGGCGAAAGTCGCGCCGGACTACATCAAAGCGATGCTGCTGGCGGCCCAGCGTGGCCACCCTCAGGCCCTGACCGAACTCGGCCTGCATCACCTCCATTTCGATCAGGTCGAGGGCACCCCTTTGCCGCTGGACCTAGCCAAGGCCGCCCAGAACCTCACGCCGGGCGCGCTGGCCGGGGATTCCCTCGCCCTCATGGGACTCGGCCTGACGTACCAGAAAACCAAGGACTTGCCCAACCGCTTCAAGCTTCACCTCAAGGCCGCCAACAATGGCGACCAGCCGCTCGCACAGCTCTGGGCCGGTGCGGCCTGCGAACAAGGACTCGGCACCGCCGTCGACCTAGTCGAAGCCGATAAGTGGTATCAGCTCGCCGCAAAGCAAAAACAGGAAGGCAGCGCGGAGGGGCGACGACGCATTGAAGCGCAGATGTCCGCCGAGCAACTAATCGAGGCCCGTCGGCGTGCCGATGCCTACCAGCCCTTGAAGGCGCCGGTCGCCGAGAGCGCACCGGCCGTCCTCCCGAAGTAAGCCGGCGCTGGGCGCAGGCTTACTTCAAGGCCTGCTCGATCGCCGCCTTCAGTTCGGCGGAGTCGGGTTCGACGTCGGACTCGAAGCGCGCGAGCAGCTTACCGTCGCGCGAGACGAGGAACTTGTTGAAGTTCCAGGTGACGGGACCGGGGCGGCCGGCCTCCTTGCCGGTGAGGGCGACGAAGAGCGGGTGCGCGGCGGCGCCCTGCACGGAGACCTTGGCGAAGAGCGGGAACGTCACGTTGAAGCGCGTGGAGCAGAACTTACGGATCTCGGTCTCGGTGCCGGGCTCCTGCCCACCGAAGTCATTGCAGGGGAAGCCAGCGACGACGAGTCCCTTGTCCTGGTGGGCTTTCTGCAAAGCCTGCAGACCCGCGTACTGGCGGGTGTAGCCGCAGGCGCTGGCGACGTTCACGACGAGGATGGCCTTGGCCTTCAGGGCACCGAGCGAGGTGGCTTGCCCGTCGATGTCCTTCACGGGGATGGCGAGCAGGTCGGGGGCGGCGGCAGGAGCGGAGTTCATGAGGAAGCAGGCGACGAGCAGGGCGAGGGTGCGCATGAGATAACGATACCCAAAGACTTTCCCCCGGCTTGGCAAACGTCCCCCGCAGGCGCGGAACTTATTCACAGCGGGCGGGGTCGGTTGACCACCCTGCCCCATCGGCTAATCCATTCAAAGCCGCCCCCTCGGCCACCCCATGCCTACCCCTCTCCGCGCCTTTTTGTTCTGCCTGTCGACCGCCGTGACCGTCTGGGCCGAACCGACGGCGATCTTTGACGGCCGTAGCCTCGCCGGTTGGGAAGGTGATGCGGCCACGTGGCGCGTCGTCGATGGCTGCATCGCGGCCGGCAGCCTGGAACACAACCAGCCCCGCAACGAATTCCTGACGTGGCGCGAGGAGCTCGCCAACTTCGACCTGACGCTCCGCTGGAAGGTCGAGGGGACGAAGGGCTTCGTGAACGGCGGCGTGCAGCTGCGTTCGCGGCGCGTGCCTTTCCACCACGAGATGGTGGGCTACCAAGCCGACCTCGGGGCGGGCTACGACGGCGGGCTCTACGACGAGAGCCGCCGCAACCGCTTCCTCGCCCAACCCGACGCCGCGACCAAGGCCAAGGCGCTGAAGCCAACCGGAGAGTGGAACACCTACCGTATCCGGGCCGAGGGCCCGCGCATCCAGGTCTGGCTCAACGGCGTCCAGACCGTCGACTACACCGAGACCGACCCGGCGATCCCGCTGGTCGGTCAGGTCGCCGTGCAGATCCACGGCAACGCCTTCTCCGTCGTTCGTTACAAGGATATCGTGCTCGAGAAGCTGCCAGACTCGCTAGCCGCGACCACGACGGAGTCGCCGGTCACCACGCGCCCAGCAGTCGTCGATGGCCCGCTCTTCAACGGTCGCGACCTGACCGGCTGGGGCGGCGAGGCCGCCGCTTTCTGGACCGTCGAGGACGGCGCCCTGGTGAGCAACGGCGTGCCGCAGCCGCGCGACAGCTGGCTGCGCACCGACCGGGAGCTGGAGAATTTCGACCTGACCTTCCAGGCGCGCACGCAAGGCCGGTTGGGGACGGGCCTCTTCTTCCGTAGCGCGGTGGAACCGGGCAAGCGCATCCTCGGGTGGCAGGTCGACATCGGGCCGGGGCTGGACGGCGGACTCTACAAGGAAGGCCCGCAAGGCGGCCTAATCTCCTACCCTGAGAAAACGAAGCTCAACGGCGTGACGAAGCCCGGCGACTGGAATACTTACCGGATCCGGGCCGAGGGCCGGCGCCTGCGGACCTGGGTGAACGGTATCGCGATGCAGGACCATGAGGAGAAAGGTCCTCGCCGGACCCGTGGCGTGATCGCGTTGGAGTTGTCGCCGGGCAGCACCGGGCGCGCCGCGTTCAAGGATTTCCGCCTCGAGGTCCTGCCGGACTCCGCCGAAGCCACCACCGAGGCGACGACGCAAGGCCCGCTCGGCCGGATGACCGACCGGATCGCGGCGCGGCCCCGCCCTGCCCCGTTTGCGGACGGACGGTTCGGCGCCGGCCCAGAGGACGTCGTGGTGTTCACGGGCGCGGAGAACATGGTCATCGAGCAGACCCACGGCGCACTTGAGGGCCTGCTGACCGCTCGACTGGGTGCGCAGACGCCGAAGTTTCGCCACCTCGGCTGGGAGGGCGACACCGTCTTCCGGCAGAACCGCATGATGGAATGGGGCAACTGGGGGCAGAACCTCCGGGGCGCGGGCGCGACGACTGTGGTCACCTGGTTCGGGCAGGTGGAGGCATTGGACCCGACGCGTACGCCAGAGGCGTTCGCCGAGGCTTACGAGAAACTACTGCTCGAGTTCGCACAGGTGACGCCGCGAATCGTCGTACTCGGGCCGCCGCCCTTCGAGAAACCCATGGACCCGCGGGTGCGCGACAACACTGGACTGAACCCGCGTCTGGTGCGTTTCGCCGGCGCGGCCGAGGCCATCGCCCGGCGCCACGGCTTCGTGTACGTCGACCTACTTGGGCTCAGGGCACCCGCGGGCGAGAGGCTCACCCGGGATGGACTGCACTTCACGGCGGCGGGCGCCCGCCTCGTCGGCGCCGCCATCGCGGACCGGCTCCAAACCGGCGCGGGTGAGCCCGGCGAGGCCTTGCGCGCGGCGATCGTCGAGAAGAACCGCCTGTGGTTCGACACCTGGCGCTGCATGAACTGGGCCTTCGCCTACGGCGACCGCACCACGCAGCCGTTCGCCAAGGGTGCGCCCAACCACCCGAGCTTCGTGGACGAGCTGCGCCAACACCAACCGCGGCTGGCGCACGCCGATGCGGTCATCCGGGCGCTGGCGACCGGCCAACC
>Ga0255109_1000064_pt1 | contig 27015 bp, 29 predicted proteins | sample Law_Miss_RepB_8h_FD_188471 | JGI IMG/M metagenome (GOLD analysis project Ga0255109, IMG submission 188471) | Freshwater microbial communities from St. Lawrence River, New York, United States - Law_Miss_RepB_8h | ecosystem: Environmental > Aquatic > Freshwater > River | place: USA: New York... | reverse complement strand
GGCGTATCGATTACATCGCTGTAACAGATTCGCTATCTAGTGACTTAAAAAGTGCCTCTATTTTTCCAGACGTAAAACACAGCGACCACTGTCCTATTTTTGTTGAATTAAGCCTAAAAAGGGCAAATAACCCATTTAATACCTTCCTACCATGTTGATTTACAACGTCACTACAAAAATTGACCCTTCTATTCACAACAAATGGGTGGCTTGGATGAAAGACCATCATATTCCGGCCGTCATGCAAACAGGGTGTTTTACCCATTACCATTTTGTTCGAATTTTAGACATCGATGAGATGGATGGACCTACCTATGCAGTTCAATATTTTATAGAAAATAGAGCGCAGTATGACAAGTATATCGATACATATGCATCGGCGCTAAGGCAAGACAGTATTGAACTTTGGGGGTCATTAATGATTGGTTTTAGGTCATTAATGGCAGTTGTGAATTGAGTGTGGATAGATTTTAAAAATCATTTTGGTAATCACAAATCTTCATTATATTGTTCTAGAACCCGTATGGGCATTGAATTGTAGGCCGTATCTCCTGAAACCCTTTACAGTAAAGGATTTCATCGATTTATGATTGTTGTTTTTCACAAATAGTATTTTTCAAAAAAGCCTGTAATCCCTTTGTTTAAAGGATTTGGAGCGACCCTCAAAATTTGTTTTTCAATAAATAAATTTTGTTGAACGAGAAAAGCAGATAAATTTGTTTTGTTATTCAAACAACTAAAAAAATCATTTATGAACAAAGCAGAATTAATCGCGCAACTTGCTGAAGATGCTGGTATTACTAAAGTACAAGCTAACGCTGCGTTAGACTCTTTCGTAGACACTGTTACTAAAACACTTAAAAAAGGTGATAAAGTAACTTTAGTAGGTTTCGGTACTTTCTCAGTTTCTAAGCGTGCAGCTCGTATGGGCCGTAACCCACAAACTGGCGAAACAATCAAAATCAAAGCTAAAAAAGTTGCTCGCTTTAAAGCAGGTAAAGAATTAAGCAGCAAAGTTTAATTTTTGCTTACAAAAAGAATTGAACCCCGCTTTCGCGGGGTTTTTCTATTTTTGCAGTTCAAGATTGTTCATTTAAAAAATTAAACCATGGGTAGAGGTGATAAAAAAACCGCTAAAGGCAAGAGATTCAAAGGTTCATTTGGAAAAAGCCGTCCAGCTAAAGTAGCTGTTGTAAAAACTGCAAAAGCTGCTGCTAAAGCATAAGAAATAATAAACCCCCAAAATTGGGGGTTTATTATTTTAAGGAACTATACTTTTTGTTTTGCAGCTATTTCTGTTAGAGCAGTTACAAGTTTATCTAGGTCTTCGAGTCTTGTATATACATGCGGCGTTATTCTTACGCAACTAATATTTTCCCAAACAATACCTACCGTGTGAATTTTATAATTGGTATAGAGTGCGCTATCGAGTGCAGCGGGTGTCATACCATCGATTGTTACACCACAAATGCCACAGGCATATTTATCTTTTAAAGAAGTATGAATTTTTACACCCGGAATTTGAACCGCTTTTGTAGCCCAATAATTTTTTAAATAGCGCACCCTTTCTTCTTTTCTTTTAGCACCAATCGCCATGTGAAAATTAACGGCTTCCCCAATGCCTTGTTCGATTGGAAAGCTTCTAGTACCAAGGGTTTCAAACTTTCTAATATCATTACTAAGGGGCTTGTCATTACAGAGTAGTGGCCAAATTTTTTCAATCTTATCTTTTCGAATCCAAAGCATGCCACTACCAATTGGCGCCGATAAAAATTTATGCAAACTGGTTCCAAAATAATCGCATTCTAAATCTGGAATTTTAAAATCAAGTAGCCCAAAAGAATGCGCAGCATCAACAATCACTTCAATACCACGGGCATGTGCCATCGCGGCAATTTTTTTAACGGGCATGATTTGTCCCACCCAATTAATGATATGGGTAATATGAATAAGTTTGGTACGCGGTGTAATTGCTTTTTCAAAAGCGGCTACAATAGTATTGTCATCTTCGATCGGGAAATCAAAACTAAGTTGTGTGTATACAATGCCATCACGAAGGGCGCGCTGACGATAGGCCTGAATCATGTTAGGATAATCCTGCTTGGTTCCAATCACTTCGTCTCCAGCTTTAAACGGATAGCCAAAAATGACCGTATTTAAGGCTTCTGTGGCGTTGCGGTTAATGGCAATCTCATCAGGTGAGCAGCCGGCTAATGTGGCCAGTTTATAACGAACTGGTTCCCTGCCCTGGTCTAAAATACGCCACATATAGTAAGAAGGCGCCTCGTTGGAGAGCTTATTAAACCGCTCCACGGCTTCTTGCACCACCCTAGGAGAAGGACTTACACCCCCATTATTGAGGTTTACCATATTAGGGTTTACCGTATAAGCCTGTTGAATCACAGACCAGTAGTCTTCATCGGAAGCAAGTTCTTTTGGAGTTTGATTTTTAGCTTTTTGCGTGGCCACTGACCAATCTGCAGCCCATGCCGCATCAACGAGCTGGCTGGCACTAAAGGCGGCGGTTAAACCGGCCATTTTTTGGATAAACTTTCTACGTTCTGTCACTGTTATTGTATTGATAAAGTAAGTTAAGAAAATTTCTTACGCAATTATTCAATTAACTTTGTGACCCATTTAGAATTATGAACAAAAGAACACATCACATTATTATAAAGGCAGTAGCAGCTTGTTTACTTATGTTTTTTGCAAGTGAAGTAGTTGCACAATGTTCTATTTGTACCAAAACGGCTTCTCAATTAGGAGATGGTCCTGCAAAAGCACTCAATGGCGCTATCTTATATTTAGCCGGAGCGCCACTTGCCATTATGGGTTATATCGGTTGGCGCTGGTGGAAAACGGAACAAACATTTAACACCTCCGAAAAGCGAACAAAAACGAATGCTTAATGGCAGCCAATAAAGGGAGTCTTCTTTTTTTGTAATAGAAAAGATGTTTACGGTGTTTCAACATAAACAAAAAAAGGCCTGAACTACATCCGTTATTGAGCATTTTGCTCCAATGTTTTGCAAAATTGATAAAAAATATTTTGTCCTCATCGGATAAGGAAGCGATTTGAACAAACGCTTGCAAATGCGTTCTTAACATTATGCGGTAATTATTTCGCAGCGATTTTGAAGATGCATTTTTTGCAATTGTTACATTAGTATCATGCGCCCTTTGATACACAAGTATTTCATCGAGGTATTGCAAACCGCCTTTTGTTACTGCTTGCAATGCCAACCACCAATCATAATAAACTGCACTTGGAATGGGCAGTGCCGGCGTAAGTAGCGATTTTCGGATGATAAGTGCATGCCCACTTACAGTATTATACATCGCTAATTTTCTAACTTCGGTACCAGCAACATGCCTGTTACTTTTATTTTTAGTGGGGTTAACAGGGATTTCTTTTGTAAAACGAACTGAATCGCAATAAATAGCAGCTGCATCTGGCTCAAAAGCTGCCATCATTTTTTCAATTTTTTGTTCGTGCCAAATATCATCTTGATCTGATATAGCTATGTAATCATGTTTGGCCATTTGTAAAGCACTTTCAAAATTTGATGTGAAGCCAATATTGAAAGAATTTTGTGAAAGCGCAATAAGGCTATCGCGCGCTGCCGCGCGCTCTACAATAGCAAATGTATCGTCACTTGAAACGTCATCAACCACAATAATTTCAGCTACCGCATAGGTTTGCGCTAAGATAGAAGCTAGTTGCGCTTCAATATATTTTGCACCATTATAGGTACAAAGAACAACTGAAATAGGCGGTTTCATCAACTCTTTTTACTTTTAACATTCAAGTCGTTCATCTATGCATGTAAATATAGAAAAAGTAAAGGGCAACACGGCTACAAATGCAAAGTTCTCCATTGTAATTCCTACTTGGAACAATCTAGCTTATTTGCAATTGTGCATTGATAGTATTAGAAAAAATTCTATGTATACACATGAAATTATTGTTCATATAAATGAAGGTATAGATGGCACGCTGGATTGGATTAAAGCGCAAAAAGATATTAGTTATTCATATAGCAAAAATAATATAGGTGTATGTTATGCACTAAACAGTTGTCGAACACTCGTTACAACAAATTACTTATTATATATTAATGATGATATGTATGTGTGCCCGAATTGGGATGCGCCAATTACCGCAGCCATTGATGCAACAAAACATAACTTATTCTTTTTTTCAAGTACTGCTATCGAATTAAAAGCGCAAAGCAATTGTTCTATTCAGTATGATTTTGGAAAAGACATTACATCATTTAAAGAAGCCGATTTATTAGCCACATATGCATCCTTACCCATGCATGATTGGCAGGGTGCTACCTGGCCGCCCAACATTGTACACATAGATACCTGGGACGCTGTGGGTGGTTACAGCAACGAATTTAGCCCGGGCATGTATTCCGATCCCGATTTTTCTATGAAGCTCTGGAATGCAGGCGTGCGTTTATTTAGAGGCATTTCTGAAAGCAGGGTATACCACTTTGGATCTGTTTCTGTAAAGCGTGTCAAACGCAACAAAGGCTATTTTACTTTTATAAAAAAATGGGGATTTACGTCTAGTACTTTATCTAAATACTATTTACGCAGGGGCGAAAAATTTACTGGACCACTCCCAGAAGCTAGCGTACCTATAAGCGTACACATAAAAAATTTTATCAAACGATTACAAGTCAAGTTTTTTGCTAATCAATTTTAAAAAACATTTTTACAGCAAACAATACTTTAAGTAGCGCTGACTTCTTTTTATACGCGAGTATTAAATTGCGGTAATCAAAAAATAGTTTAGCGCGGTTACAATTATTGACAACCGAAAAACTTTGATAACTATTATTTATTTTTTCAAATACAGCTGCATGTGCGTGTCCGGTTTCTTTTACTTTTTGATAAAGTAATTCCATACGCGCGCGCGCTTTTTGTTTTTTTTGCGCAATTGTAAGTGACGCTGTTTTGTTTTTTGTGGTATTGGCACCAATGGCATTTTGTGTGTGCTGGCGGTAATGCACCAGTGGCTCATTTACATACACAATAGTGCTGTAACAAGTAGCAACAAAGCCCAGCCAAAAATCATGTGTAACAAGCGTTGGAAAAGGAACCGCCTTTTCTACCAATTCTTTTTTAAAGAGCATAGCATGACCTGGGGCCCAGGCGCCAACAGTATACATAAGGGGGGTATGGTAGTCGAGCTGATTTTTGATGGAGGACATTTTCTGGTTAAGTAAATGACCATCTGCATCAATTAATTCAGAATCGGAGTAGGCTAGCATTTGATTTCCAATTGCACTTATTAGTACCGCCAATTTATTGGGCATCCAAATATCATCTTGGTCACTTAAAGCAATATAATGCGCATTCGCAAACAGCATTCCTTTTTCAAAATTTTTGATATAGCCAAGTCTAGTTTCGTTTTGAATCACCATCACCTCCGGATGATGCGCCGCAAAATTATTTGCAACGAGTAACGTATCATCTGAAGAAGCGTCATCTATAATAATAATTTGACTTGGCTTATACGTTTGCTGAACTATACTTTCTAATTGCGCGGGCAAATAGGTGGCGCCATTATAGGTGGCAACAACAACGGCTACTGTAGGATTGTTATTTTCCATGGTACCCATTATTAGTATGCTTGAACAAATTCAAAAATATTAAATTGAGGATCTTGCGACTGTGCAGTAATCGCCGCTAATAATGTAGCAGCATTTATATCTTGCATTCTTTTTTGTTGAATTAAACGAAGCGCTTTTTGTGTGAGCAACCAATTTTTTCTAGTTGGATCCTGCAGCTGGAGCTGATGTGCTGCAATGGCTTCCGCTAATTCTTGTATGCCCGTTTTTTGTGCAGCAATTGTTTTTATAATAGGAATTTGATAGGATGTATTTGAAAAGCTAGGCGCCATCATTTGTTTTAAATGATGCACAAATTGATCTGCTTCTGGACGGTCACTTTTGTTCACTACAAAAATATGTGCGATTTCCATGATGCCAGATTTCATAGTTTGAACTTCGTCGCCTGCTTCCGGAACGACCACAACAACAGTGGTGTCGGCGAGTCCTGTAATTTCAATTTCACTTTGTCCCACGCCCACCGTTTCAACAATGATTTCATCAAAACCAGCCAACTGCATGAGCTGTGTTATTTCTAAAATATGTGTATGTAGTCCACCCAGCGCACCTCTACTTGCAAGCGAACGTATGTATACGCCCTTATGGTTGTACCACTCGCTCATTCGAATCCGGTCGCCAAGTAGTGCGCCTAAATTAAATGGTGAAGAAGGATCTACACACAGCACCCCTACTTTTTTTCCGGCAGCTACCCAATTGGCAATTAAGGCGTCTACGAGTGTGCTTTTCCCGGCACCCGGAGGACCTGTGATACCAGTAACGGCACATTTATGTGTAGGTGTAATATGCAATAACTGCTGATAGCCTGCTACTTCATTTTCTACCCAAGAAATACCTCTAGCCAAAGATTTAAAATCTCCTGCTATTATACCTGCTGCTATTTCCTGTGCGTTATTCATCAATATTATTTAATGATTTTAAAATTACTAAAATCAAATAGTCTTATGCCTGTTAATTTTTCGAAGTAATACAAAATACGGTCTTTGAAAGAAAAATTTTTTCTGGTGGTATCAATCTCAATTTTCCAATTTTGTGAAGCAATGCGTGATTGCATTACAGCAGGATGCGTACCTGTAAATTTTTCGAGTGAATCATAGGCCGTAAAATCCCAGTGCTGGTTATCTTTTAAAATTTCGTTGAGCTCCTCGTCTGAATGCCAAAGTGCACTAAAGTTTTTTATTTTTTTTGCCATTTGCGCAGGACTTTTTACCCATCCGTAATGGTAAACACTTGCTGCTATTTGCTTTACGTCAATTTTAGTAGTGCCCTTTCTAAATCCTTGCGCGTCTTTGTAAGCGGTAATTTCTTTTTTATTTCTAATAATACGCACTTCTTTATTGTACCATTTTCTGCTATCACCCACATAATCATAGGTGCCATAAAAATGTACATAATCAAAAAGTAATCCTTCTACACGGGTGTCGTTTTTATATTGCTCGCATGCCGCTTTTATAGCCTCGTGGTATTTTTCATGCACCACTTCATCGCCCTGAATATAAAAAGCCCAAGTACTATTTGGATCAATGAGTGCAAATGCTTTATTGGTTTCTTCGGCTAATACAGCACCGCCTTTTCGTAAATTAGGATCCCACTCCGATTCGTAAATTTGTATTTTTGGATCGCCTATCGAACGCATCAGTCCAAGGGTGTCATCGTCAGATTTTCCCACAAGTACTATCATCTCGTCTACCACAGGTAAAATAGAAGTAATCGCTTCCACAATGGGATAGTCGTTGATTACTGCATTTTTAATAATGGTAAAGCCACTGATTTTCATGGCTACAAAGTAACCGTGAAATTGCAGGCTATCCAAGTAAATAGTGCACCAAGCTAGACAAAAGCATTATTTTTGAACCTGGTATACACCAATGCTTCATTTATGGAAAGAACCCTCTGCTTTGATTTTGGTAACAGCCGGCTTAAATGTGCTGTATTTGAAGGTCGAGACCTACAACAAACCATTCATTTAACGGATGATTCGGTGGAAAGCATCGACGAACTACTCCAAAACCACCATCCTACTAAAATTATTTTATCGTCTGTTATCAAGCACCGAGAGGGACTCGAGGCGCAATTAGATGCTGCCGCCAAATTTCATTTGCTAGGGCATGAAAGTAAATTGCCTATCACCACGCCAGTGGGGAAGCCAGAAACCATTGGAGCCGACAGGCTAGCCATTTGTTCGGCGGCTGTAGACCTATTTGGAGGGCAGCACAACCTAGCCATTGGCCTAGGAACCTGTATTACCTACAATTTTACCAATAAATACCACGAATTTTTAGGGGGAAGCATCTCGCCAGGCATGACTATGCGCTTTAGGGCCATGCACGAGCAAACAGCTCTTTTACCCCTTATAGAGGCCCAAAACCAGTTCCCACTAGTAGGATATGACACCAAAACCAACCTACTTTCGGGGGTAATACTGGGTATGGCCAAAGAAATTGACGGTATTATTGAGGCCTACGCCGAAAAATACAGCAACTTTAACGTGCTATTAACCGGGGGTGATATGCCTTATTTTGTACCACACTTAAAAAACAGGATATTTGCCGACCCTAACTTAATATTTAAAGGCCTTTATGCGATCAGTGAGTTTAATAATGGGTAGGTTTTTCCTGCCAATGCTAATTACCGGATGTTTCTTTTTGAATGCGAAGGCACAAGAAAATTCTCCTTTTACAAGGTATGGACTCGGTGATGTATCACCTGGAAGCCATTCCATTAGTAGATCCATGGGAGGTATTACCGCAGCCTACGCAGATGGTCAGGCTAACAATGTTGGGCAAGCCATCAATTTTGGTAATCCAGCCACCTACGGTAACTTTTTTATGGTGTCTTATGATTTAGGTTTAACCATCGATTCTAGAACTTTAAGAAGTGCAAATCCTTCCGATAAATTTACTTCTAATAATTTTTATCCAACCTATGTTGCCTTTGGTGCACCCATCAAAAGCAAAAAAAACTTAGGCTTTGCATTTGGCTTAAGACCTGCGACTAAAATAAATTATTCGGTGGTAGAACGTACAAGAATTGCAAACGATAGTTTGGGTACTGTGTATGAAGGAAGCGGCGGACTTAACCAACTATTTGTGGGTCTTGGTAAAAGATGGAAGGGATTTAGTGTTGGATTTAACACTGGATATAATTTTGGCAGAAGAGAAATTTCAACTAAAAAAACTTTCTTAAACGATACTGTATTTTATTATCAATCCAATTCTGCAACCGTTAGTAATTTTAGTGGTGCATTTTTACATACTGGTTTTCAATATGATTTTGTGGTTGCCGAATCTGTAAATAGCTTAACCAAAGTAACCAACAAATATTGGATTAGATTAGGTGCAACGGCTACTATGAGTCAGCAATTAAAAGCCACACAAACCACTACCAGAGAGACTTTCACGCAATCTCAAACTGGTGATTTAACCATCGATAGTGTTTATAAGGTTGTTGATTTACCTGGCACTATAGAAATTCCTGCTACTTACACCGCTGGAATTACATTTCATAAAACAGCTAGCAATAATAGAGGTTTATTTGAACTTTGGTCACTCGGTGCCGAATATACAAGTACACAGTGGACTAAATATAGATACTACAATCAATCAGACAGGCTGGTAGATAGTTGGCAGTTTAGAGTAGGTGCTCAATTTTGTCCTGACCCTGTTGCTGGAAGAAATTATTGGAGTAACGTAAATTACCGCGCTGGATTTTTTGTAGGTGAAGATTATGTAAATCCGGATGGCAATGGTTTAAAACAATTTGGATTTTCGATGGGTATGGGACTTCCAATAAAAAAATGGAATGCCTACGATAGACAATTTACCGTTCTTAATACTACGGTACAATTTGGTAAAAGAGGATCTAACGTAAATAATTTTACAGAGAGCTATGCTCAATTTACAATTGGCTTTAGTTTAAGTGATCTTTGGTTCCAGAAACGTAAATATGATTAATCATATCACACATAAAAAAAATTCTACAGCAGCCATATTTATTGGCTGTTTTTTTATGCTTGCCTGCGAAAATGATGTGAACGTTGTAAAAGAATTGGGCGCTAAAACAACCAGCATCGAAGAAGGTATTCAAATAGAAAGTTATTTAAGCAACGAAGGAAAAATAAGTGCCAAATTAACGGCGCCACTATTACTCCGTTACCAAGGTGACAGCGCCCGAAAAGCAGAATTTCCAAAATCATTACACGTAGATTTTTACGACGACAGCCTCAAATTAGAGAGTAAACTAGATGCCAAATACGGCCGTTACCTCGAAAATGACCGAAAAGTGTACCTCAGAGACAGTGTTGTGGTATTTAATTTAAAGGGAGACACTCTTTTTTGTAAAGAATTGTATTGGGACCAGGGAACTGAGCAGTTTTTTACAGATAAAGAGGTAACGCTCGTGCAAACCTACCCGTACAAACAAAAAGGTAAGTACGCCAATGGGTTTACTTCCAACCAAAATCTAACAAATATTGTTTTCTATACCGTGCTACCTGGTAGCTATGCCGTTTTACCAGATAGCGTTTTGTCAAAATAATTTTTGAACTAAAAAAATAAGATCATGGAATATAGGAGAATGGGGCGTACCGGTTTACAACTGAGTGCCTTAAGTTTAGGAAGCTGGGTAACTTTTCACAAACAAATTGAAGACAATACCGCAGACACTTTAATGGGTATGGCATACGATGCTGGCATCAATTTTTTTGACAACGCAGAAGGTTATGCATTTGGTGAAAGTGAAAAAATGATGGGTCGTGTATTACAACAAAAAAAATGGGACCGCACGTCTTACACGCTTTCTTCAAAAGTATTTTTTGGATGGAGAACAAACAATAAACCCAATCAAACTGGACTTAGTCGCAAACACATTATAGAAGCCTGCCACGAGGCTTTGGGGCGTTTACAAACAGATTATTTAGACCTTTATTTTTGTCATAGACCCGATCAAAATGTGCCCATCGAAGAAGTAGTTTGGACGATGCACAATTTAATTACGCAGGGTAAAGTGATGTACTGGGGAACCTCGCAATGGAGTGCTGCTGAAATTATGGAAGCACACCGTGTAGCAGATCAACATCATTTAATTGGACCTACGGTGGAACAACCTCAATACAATATGTTTGAGCGTTTTAAAATGGAACAGGATTATTTACCGGTGTTTAAAAACAAAGGTTTGGGTACCACCATTTGGAGTCCGCTCGGTGCTGGTTTTTTAACCGGTAAATACAATGAAGGCATACCTTCAGATAGTAGATTATCGTTAGAGGGTTTTGACTGGCTCAAAGAACGCTGGGTTCAAGAAGGTAAAATAGAAAAGGTAAAAAGTTTGAGCGTATTAGCTGCCGAACTAGGTATTAGCATGGCAGCAATGGCTATTGCATGGACCCTTAAAAATCCAAATGTGACAACCACCATTTTAGGGGCTACCAAAACGTCTCAATTAACAGAAAACTTGAAAGCTTTAGATGCACAAAAACTACTAACTACAGAGGTTTTGGCGCGCATCGATACCATTTTAGGCAATAAGCCATTTATGGATTTAGCATAATATTCTATGTATATTTACGTTTGTCTTTAAGACTATGGCAGAGCAACTTTATACCATTATTTGGATTGTAGTATCCCTTATTTTAATTGGCTTTTTTGCTGGTTATGAAATTGCTTTTATTAGTGCCAACAGGCTTAGTATTGAGCTCAAAAAAAAGCAAGGGCTTAGAAGTGGAATCATTCTCTCCAATTTTATGGAGAGCCCCGCAAAATTTATAGGCACTTGTTTAATTGGACTCAACATTGTGTTGGTTATTTATGGACTTTTATTCACTGCTTTTTTAAAAGGTATTGCATGGAATCCACTAGAAGTAGAAAACGAATACCTCAAACTTGTTATTGACACCATCATCTCTACTTTTGTAGTACTTGTTTTTGGAGAATTTATTCCGAAGGCTATTTTTAAAGCACGCAACGATAAATTACTTGCATTTTTTGCACCTGTTGCGGAGTTTTTTCATACGTTACTACAACCCCTTGCTAGCGTTTTTGTTACTATCGCACAATGGATACTAACCTATATTTTTAATGTGCGCGTGAACAATAAAAATGAAGCTTTTAGCAAAGTTGACCTTGAACATTTTTTCCAGCAAACCAAAGATCAAGACGAAGAAAACCAAGAATTAAATACCGAACTTTTTGAAAATGCATTAAGTCTTCCGCTCGTGAAAATCAGGCAGTGCCTCGTTCCTAGAACGGAGATAGAGGGTGCTGATATCCATACGAGCATTGAAGCATTAAAAAAACAATTTATAAAAACACAGCTAAGTAAGCTGGTTATTTATGATGATAGTGTAGATTCTATTTTGGGTTATGTGCACCAAATTGACCTTTTTAAAAGACCCACAACCATTCAAGAAATTTTACATCCAATTATTGCAGTTCCAGAAAGCATGTCTGCCACCGATCTCATTAATAAATTTACCAAAGAGCGTAAAAGTATTGCTTGGGTAGTAGATGAGTTTGGCGGAACGGCAGGAATTGTTACGATGGAAGATGTACTAGAAGAAATTTTTGGAGAAATTAGAGACGAGTACGACGTAGAAGAATTTGTAGAAAAGCAACTCGCTGCCGACGAGTTTATTTTTAGTGGTCGACTAGAATTAGACTACCTCAAAGAAAAGTACGAACTGGATTTCCCAGAAAATGAATCCGAAACACTAAGTGGTTATATCATTAACAAACACGAAGCCATTCCTAAGCAAAAAGAAACCATTATTGTAGACCATTACCAAATTGATGTATTAACGGTCAGTGATACAAGAATTGAGATGGTAAAACTTAAAATCTTGCGCTAGAAACCCTAACTTTAGCCTCCCAAAAAGTCCCACAAATGGCATTATTTAATAGAAATAGAGGCGAAGAGAAGGCCGAAATGACTTTTATTGATCACCTAGAAGAATTGCGTCAGCATATCATTAGGTCGGTAATTGCTATTTTGTTGATGGCCGCCATCATTTTTGTCTATAGAGATTGGGTTTTTGACAATGTTATAACCGGTCCCATCAATCCCGATTTTATTAGCTACCGTTTGCTTTGTGACTTTAGTCATTGGGCGCATATGGGTGACGCGCTTTGCATGCCACCGGTTAATATCAACATGCAAACAACCACATTTGGTGGTCAATTTTTAAGTAGTATTTCGTTAGCGCTTATTGGTGGTATACTTATTTCTTTCCCGTATATATTTTGGGAATTCTGGCGTTTTATTAAACCAGCATTAAAAGACAAAGAATTATCCAATACACGTTTCATTATTTTTTGGGTCTCGTTTTTCTTTTTTACAGGTGCGGCCTTTGGTTATTTTTTACTTGGGCCATTTACCTTTAACTTTTTAGGAAGTTTTACGCTTGGCACAAAAGGTGTACTTGAAACAAGACCAACGCTCACCGATTATTTAGACAATTTAACCAATTTGATTCTTGGTTGTGGTATTGCATTTGAGCTCCCGGTTCTCGCTTATATACTTACTAAAATTGGTTTAATCACGCCCATTTATTTAAGAAAAATTCGCAAATATGCAGTTATAGTTATTTTGCTAGCCGCTGCTATCATTACACCTAGTCCCGATTGGATGAGCCAGCTCATTGTTTTCATTCCTTTGTTTACACTCTATGAACTAAGTATTTTAGTGTCTGCAAGAGTAAGCAAGCAAAGAATCAAAGAAGAAGAAGAAGAGTGGAGTTAATCACATATCTTTCATACTAGTTTAATACTTTACATTATGAATTTTGTTTTTGACGCAACTAAACCTATCGCCATTGGATCAGACCATGCTGGTTTCGAATACAAAGAAGCGATTAAAAAATGGTTGGTGCACAAAGGTTATCAGGTTAAGGATTTTGGTACCCCATCTCTAGATTCTGTAGACTATCCCGACTATGCGCATCCAACGGCAGCGAGCGTAGCGAGCGGTGAAAGTACTTTTGGTATATTAATTTGCGGAAGCGCTAATGGTGTTGCTATGACTGCCAATAAGCACCAATCTATTAGAGCTGCACTATGTTGGCAAACAGATGTAGCCACACTTACAAGACAACACAACGACGCCAATATTATTTGTATTCCTGCAAGGTTTGTTGCATTAGCACTTGCCGAGCAAATGATTGAAGTATTTATGGAAACTGCTTTTGAAGGCGGTAGACATGCTGGTCGTGTTGGAAAAATTTCATGTTCTTAATTAATCAATAAAACCCTCTTATGAAAAAATTGATCTGGATCTTTTTTCCTTTGATGAGTACACTTGCGTTTGCACAAAAAACGGACGATCTCACAAAATTTGGAAAAGCAATTACAGTTAACGGTCTAAAAGAAAAACTAACTATTTTGGCGGGTGCCGAAATGGAAGGTCGTGAAACAGCTACACCCGGACAAAAGCGTGCGGCTGCTTATATCGAAAATGAATTTAAAAGAATGGGCTTACAACCAGGTAATGGCGATAGCTACCAACAATTGTATCCCGTATACCAAGACGCACTCACTGAAAAAAAATTAGTAGTGAATGGTAAAAATATGGACTGGGATAAAGACTTTAATTTTTCTATGCAAACCATTGCTAGTGGTAATTTTAATTTTAGCAGCATTGTATTTGCGGGTTATGGTATTGTAGATTCAGCAAAAGGCATCAACGACTACGCTAACCTTGATGTAAAAGGAAAAGTGGTAGTAGTTGTTGAAGGTTCAAGTGCAGGTATGCCAACAATGGGTGTTGGTGGAAGCCGCGCCATGAATGCGAACCCAGCATCTCCTGCAGCAAAAATGCGCGCAGCAAGTGCTAAAGGTGCAACCGGATTACTTTTTGTTTCTGCCGATTTTCCTAAAAGAATGGCTACCCAAGTTAAAGGTGGCATGTACCTCAAAAAAAATAATACACCTGGATTTTTAATGGTGAATATTTCTGCTGCTGTTGCTAGTTCATTACTAGGTAATACAACCGCTTTAAGTTTAACTGATATTGCTGCTACCACCAAAGGTTCTTACAGTTCAGCCTTACAAATTGTTGCCACTAAAACAACTGAAAATTTAGAAAGCAGTAATGTAATTGGGTTAATACCAGGTACCGATAAAAAAGACGAGTACTTGTATTTAACAGGCCACTACGATCACCTAGGTAAAAGAGGTGATGTAATTTACTATGGTGCCGATGATGATGGCTCTGGTACCGTTGGTGTTATGCAAATGGCAGAAGCTTTTGCAGCTGCTGCTAAAAAAGGAAAGTACCCACGCAGAACAGTTGTATTTATGGCTGTGAGTGGAGAAGAGAAAGGCCTTTGGGGTTCTGAATATTACTCGGAGCACCCTATTTATCCTATGGATAAAACAACTGCAGATTTAAATACAGATATGATTGGACGCGTAGATACAGAGCGTATGACCGCCGATACATTAAATTATATTTATGTAATTGGTCATGATAAATTAAGTTCTGAATTACAAACTATCAATGAAACTGCTAATAAAAAATCGGCTAATCTAGTACTTGATTATAAGTTTGATGATCCTAACGATAAGAATAGAATTTACTACCGTAGCGATCATTATAACTTTGCTAGACTAGGTGTGCCTATTTTATTTTTCTACGATGGTATGCTTCAAGCAGACTACCATAAACCAACAGATACCGTAGATAAAATCAATTTCGAATTGATGCAAAAAAGAACTTTAATGGTATACTATACTGCATGTGAAATTGCAAATAGAGATGCGATGTTAAAAAGAGATATTCCTTTAACAATGCCTGCGCGTTGATACGCAGTTTTGTTGACGCATAAAAAAGCCCTCTGAAATATCGGAGGGCTTTTTTATGTATACAATTTTGTAGCTATTACTGTCCTAAAATGTAAGCGAAAATTAGCGGCACTACAATGGTAGCATCACTCTCTACAATAAATTTAGGCGTATTGATATCTAATTTACCCCAAGTAATTTTTTCGTTAGGAACCGCGCCAGAGTAGGATCCATAGGATGTTGTTGAATCACTGATCTGACAAAAATAACTCCAGAATGGAACGTCATGCCATTCTAAATCTTGGTACATCATAGGCACTACACAAATTGGAAAATCACCAGCAATACCACCACCCACTTGGAAAAATCCAACACCCTTGCCACCACTATTGGCTCTGTACCATTCGGTAAGCATAATCATATATTCGATACCGTTTTTTACGGTGTTCGCTTTTAATTCATTTTTAATAACATAAGATGCAAAGATATTTCCAGTCGTACTATCTTCCCATCCTGGCACAACAATTGGAATATTCTTTTTAGCGGCGGCCACGATCCAGCTATCCTTAGGATCAATTTCGTAGTATTGCTCTAATTCGCCGCTCAATATAACTTGATACATAAACTCATGCGGAAAGTAACGTTCTCCCTTTGCTTCTGCATCTTTCCAGAACTTTACAATATGCTTTTGCAAACGACGAAACGCTTCTTCTTCCGGAATACAAGTATCGGTTACACGGTTGTAGTGGTTCTCCAATAAATCCCACTCGTCTTGCGGTGTTAAGTCTCTATAATTTGGCACACGCTTGTAATGGCTATGGGCTACTAAATTCATCACGTCTTCTTCAAGGTTAGCACCTGTGCAGCTAATGATCGCAATTTTATCTTGACGAATCATTTCTGCTAGGCTAATACCTAATTCGGCAGTACTCATGGCACCCGCTAAACTCACGAGCATTTTTCCGCCTTCTAATAAATGTGTTTCGTAACCTTTTGCAGCATCCACTAATGCAGCTGCATTAAAATGGCGATATTGATGTTCAATAAACTGGGAAACAGGGCCTTTTGTCATGGTATTTAATTTGTGAGGGCAAAAGTAATTTTTTTAACCGGTTTTCTTTGTTGAAATTTGGGTCATGAGAGTCCTTTTTTTATCCCTAGCGATGGTAGCGAGCATTTTAGTGAGCGCCCAACAAAAACCCTCCGATTTAGACAAATCGCCCATGGATATGAGTTATTGGCCTGCTAACTTTCCAATGCTTAAATTAAGCGGTAAGGCAAGTGGTGAACCTAAAGCCAGGGTCATTTATGGAAGACCACAAAAAAATGGCAGACCGCTCTTTGGTGACATTGTACAGTACAATACCATTTGGAGACTCGGCGCCAACGAAGCCACAGAAATTGAATTTTTTGTGCCTGTAAAAATTGCCGGAAAATTAGTACCTAAAGGACGCTATACCCTCTATGGTATACCAAATGAAAACAGTTGGACCCTCATATTAAATACCGATAATTTTAGTTGGGGTAATTTTAGTTACAATGCTAAAAAAGATTTGTTACGCACCGAAGTACCTGTGATAAAAACACTTGATAGTACCGATGCTTTTACACTCTATTTTGAAGAAACAAATTTAGGAGCAGGTCTTATTATTATGTGGGACCAAGTAAAAGTGATGTTACCCATTTCATATGCTAAAGAAACCGTTACAAATAAAAAGAAATAGAATTTTAATTTTACCCTTATGAAATTAGCTACTAAATATATACACGCAGGAACAGAGCCTGATCCATCTACGGGCGCTATCATGACACCTATTTATCAAACTTCTACCTATGTACAAGAAGCCCCAGGCGTTAACAAAGGATATGAGTATGCAAGAAGCCAAAACCCAACCAGGGCAGCCCTTGAGAGTGCTTTTTCCGACATTGAAAATGGAAAATTTGGACTTGCGTTTAGTAGTGGTGTTGCTGCTACAGACGCTGTTATTACACTACTTGAACCAGGCGACGAAGTGATTGCAGCAAATGATATGTATGGTGGAACCTACCGACTGTTCACTAAAATATTTGCCAAGTATAATATTGTATTTACGTACGTTGATACCACTGATGTTACGCAAATAGAAAAAGCAGTTTCTAGTAAAACTAAATTATTGTGGATTGAAACACCTACCAATCCACTCATGAACATTACGGATATTGCAGCCGTGTCTGCGATTGCAAAAAAGAACAATATCTTACTTTGTGTAGACAATACTTTTGCGTCTCCTTATTTACAAAATCCATTAGACCTAGGTGCCGATATTGTGATGCACTCTGCTACAAAATATTTAGGGGGTCACAGTGATGTGATACAAGGTTGCCTTGTTATGAATGACGCAGCACTTCGCGAAAAATTATATTTTATTCAAAAAAGTAGAGGCGCTGTGCCAGGCCCTATGGACTGTTTTTTAGTATTAAGGGGTATTAAAACACTTCACCTGCGTATGCAGCGTCACTGTGAAAATGGCGCTGCTATGGCCGCCTTTTTAAGGCAGCACCCTAAAGTGGAGCGCGTTTACTGGTGCGGGTTTGAAGACCATCCGGGTTATAGCATAGCCAAAAAGCAAATGCGTGGTTTTGGTGGGATGATGAGCTTTACTTTAAAAGATGACAGTGTAGAAAATGCGGTAAGGGTTTTGTCAAGTACCAAAGTTTTTGCACTCGCCGAAAGTTTAGGTGGTGTAGAATCTTTAATTAACCATCCAGCTTCTATGACGCACGCTTCTATTCCAAGAGAAGAACGCCTTAAAAACGGACTCTCCGATAGTTTAATTAGACTCAGTGTGGGTGTAGAAGATATTGAAGATTTAATGGCCGATATCAATCAGGCGATTGGGTAATTAAACTTTACTTATTTATAAAGCCAATTTGCTACCAAGTCTATTTAGCTCGATCTCTGCAATTTTAGCGGTGTATTGTAGGTTCACCAAACGGTAGCCAACATTTTCAAAACTCTCTTGTGCCTGGCGCACTTCAATAATAGTTGCTTGTGCCAATTCAAATTTTTGCAATACCAAATCAAGCAACTGAGCAGATAATGCATAATTTTTAGCTTCTGTCTCTAATTGCGCCAGTGCATTACTGTAAGCATTAAATGTTTTTACAGCATTGGTTTCTAGCGTAAGTGCTAAATTTTCTTGTTGGATTTTTGCACTGCGTGTATTGATGGCAGCCACTTGTCCCTGACGTTTAAATACAGAACCATTATATAGTGGCACGCTTACATTCACTCCAAAAAATGGACCATAACTTTGGTTGAGTAATATAAATCCTGCTGCACTTTTATTACTATTTAAATTAAAGCCTGTTGTAGCTCTTAAGGATGGCATACGAAGTGCGGCCGTTTCTTTTTCGATGAGTTGATTGATGGTAATTTGTGTAGCAGCTGCTAAATAATCTGGATTGGAAGGTAAAGTTGCCTTGATATTTTCTAGTGATAAGGTTTTGTCAATTGCAATTTTATCGTCTACTACAATAACGGAGTCAGGCGCCTGGACCATCGATTGTAGTAGGTCTGCTTTGCTTTGTTTGATAATTAAATATTGCGTTTGGAGGGCTTGCTTTTGCTGGTTTAAATCAAGTTTGGCCTGATAGATATCTGCATTGTTAGCAAGTCCTGCTTGTTGTCTTGCTTCTAAAACATCGAATCTTTTTTGAAAAACGTCAATCGATTTTTGAATGGTTTTTAATAATTCTTGCTGACGCACTATTTCATAATAACGAACGCTAACTAGCGCCATTGTATTTTGAAGTTGTGCATTGAGTACATTTTTATTGAGTAACTCTAATTGCGCCAATCTTTTTTGCGTGGTTACAATACGGTTTCCATTATATAATAACATACTTCCAGTAACGCCTACTTGCAAAATATTAGATCCCACATTGTTACGTTGTGTGTTACGATTGGCGTCCGGAAACTTTTGATTGATTGAAATGATTTGTTCGTTATCGGAAGCGTTTAAATTGACAGTTGGAAGTGCTCCAGCAACGCCTGGGTTGTTGTTGATATTACTAATCGCTAATTGGTTTCTAACTAGTTCAACATCATAACTATTTTTAAGTGCAATAGAAATGGCGTCAACTAAAGTTAATTTTTGTTGCGCCCTTGCATCGGTAGCAGCTACAACAACGAGTAATATAACAAACCATTTTTTCATAGATTAGTTTTTCTGGATCATTAACCAACAAGTGTTCCCACCTGCATACCTTCTACTACTTTTAATAAATTACCTGGCTTGTTCATATCAAACACAATGATGGGTAATTTATTTTCCATACACAAAGTAAAGGCGGTCATGTCCATTACTTTTAAGTTTTTAGAAATACAATCTTGAAAACCAATCGTTTCAAATTTTGTTGCTGTAGGGTCTTTTTCTGGATCGGCGCTATATACACCATCTACTCTTGTACCTTTTAAAATAACATCTGCCTTCATTTCAATCGCACGCAGTGAACCCGCTGTATCTGTTGTGAAATAAGGGTTTCCGGTGCCTGCGCCAAATATCACCACACGCCCTTTTTCTAAATGTCTAAGTGCTTTACGGCGGATGTAAGGCTCTGCAACCTGCTCCATATTAATGGCACTTTGCAGTCTTGTATACACGCCAATTTTTTCTAGCATCGCTTGCATCGCCATAGCGTTGATTACAGTAGCAAGCATGCCCATATAATCTCCGTGCGCGCGCTCAATGCCACTATCCGCTTCATTCATGCCCCTATAAATATTACCGCCTCCAATTACAATGGCTACTTGCACACCCAGGTCTACTACTTTTTTAATATCCTGTGCATACTGTTCAATGATTTTTGGATTGAACGGATCGCCATTTCTTTGTTCACCTAATAAGGCTTCGCCTGATAATTTGAGTAGGATTCTTTTGTACTTAGGCAGCATAATGGGTCATTTATATATGCAAATAACCTCAATTTTTAGCCAAGTGCCAAAGAAAACCGGGGCAAAAAAATAGAGGCCCGTTAGGGCCTCTATGTATAAGCAGTTTTGAACTACAATTTAACCTAAAGCTACACGCTTAAACTCTGTAACAACAACGTCGCCAGCAGATTTTAAGTAAGCCTCAACGGTGATGCCACCATCCTTTACAAAGGCTTGCGCTAAAAGGGTATTTTCTTTGAAGAAAGCGTTAAGCTTACCTTCTGCAATTTTAGCAACCATCTCGTCTGGTTTGCCAGCCATTTTAGGATCTTCTTTCATGGTATCAATGATGATAGCACGCTCTCTTACGATGGTATCTGCAGGAATAGAATCTGCATCAACAGCAAGTGGGTTCATCGCTGCAATTTGCATTGCTACGTCTCTACCAGCTTCTGCTGCTTCTTTATTTAAACCTACTAATACACCCATACGGTTTGCACCATGGATATAAGATGCCACAAAAGCAGCTTCTACTCTTTCAAATTTAGCAACACCAATTTTTTCACCGATAGAAGCTAATTTATCGTTGATCATATCAGACACTTTTGCGCCGTTGATCATTACTTCATTTAATTCATCTGCAGATTTTACATTGTTTGCAACAGCAGCATCAGCAATGCTTTGTGCAAATGCAACAAACTCCGCATTTTTAGAAACGAAATCTGTTTCGCAAGAAATACAAACTACAAAACCAGTTTTGTTGTCTGCAGAAGTTTGTGCAATAATCACACCTTCTTTTGCTTCACGATCGCTACGTTTTGCTGCCACTTTTTGACCTTGCTTACGTAACCAATCGATAGCAGCTTCAAAATCACCAGCAGATTCTGTTAATGCTTTACGGCAATCCATCATACCAGCGCCAGTTGCCTGACGAAGTTTATTAATATCTTGGGCTGTAATGTTTACAGTACTCATAATAATTATTTTTTAGGCTTTATGAAAATTGGGCCACAAATCATTACCAATAGGTATTGAACTGATGGCCCAATTGAATTGTATTTTATTTTCCAGCAGGACGACGTGTTCCTGTTGTAGTACGACGCTTAGGAGCAGCACCATCTGCGCTAGCAGGTGCTCTGCGACCACCGCGACCAGCTTCAGCTTGCGCTTCTGCTTCTAGTCTGCGCGCCTTTGCTTCGTTTTCGTTGTTTGATTCTTCAGACTCATCATCATCTTTAGATGCTTGACGCTCTGCTAAACCTTCTGCGATTGCAGCAACGATATAGTTGGTAATGATTGCAATAGATTTTGTTGCATCATCATTTGCAGGTACTGCAAAATCAACTTTATTAGGATCACAGTTGGTATCTACCATACCAAAAGTAGTAATGCCTAAACGCTTAGCTTCTGCAAGTGCAATATGTTCTACACCAATATCTACTAAGAAAAGTGCAGCTGGTAAACGGCCTAATTGCGCGATACCACCTAAAACTTTTTCCATTTTTTCTTTGTCACGACTTAAAGTAAGACGCTCTTTTTTAGTTAAGCTTTCTGCGCTTCCGTCAGCTAACATTTTTTCAATGCTTTGCATCTTTTTAACGCTCTTACGAACTGTATTAAAGTTAGTAAGCATACCACCTAACCAACGCTCAGTAGCATAAGGCATATTCACACGCTTTGCGCATTCGCTCACGATTTCTTTTGCCTGCTTTTTAGTAGCAACAAACATGATCTTCTTACCACTCTTTGCAATTTGCTTAACAGCGGCAGCAGCTTCTTGTAAGTGATCTACTGTTTTATTGAGGTCAATAATGTGAATACCTTTCTTCTCAGCAAAGATGTAAGGTAACATCTTAGGATTCCACTTCTTTTTGAGGTGACCAAAGTGTACGCCGGCCTCCAAAAGTTGTTGCTGTAATGAAGTATTATTTTCCATTGTATGATTGTATAATTTGTTAGAGTATAAGTTTGATTAACGTTTGCTGAACTGATAGCTTTTACGAGCTTTCTTGTGACCGAATTTCTTACGTTCAACACTACGTGGATCACGCTTCAATTGACCAGCTGCTTTTAAAGTAGGACGGAATTCTGGATTCATCTCTAATAAAGCACGAGCGATACCAAGCTTTGCAGCTTCGGCTTGACCTTTAAGGCCACCACCTTGTGCGTTAATTACGATGTCAAATTTACCTTCCACTTCAGCGGTTTTTAAAGGCGCTACTACTTGATTTTGCAAGTATACAAGTGGGAAATAAGCTTTATAGTCTTTGTCGTTTACAGTGATCTTACCTTCACCCTTGCTAATAAATACACGGGTTACAGCTTCTTTACGGCGACCAACTGCGTTTTTTTGTTTTTCCATTTATGTTGGAATTAATGTTTTGTAATTGGTTTAGAATGTAAGTTCTTTTGGTTGCTGTGCGCTGTGTTGATGAGCAGCACCTGCATATACAAATAACTTTTTGATCATCTTGCGACCCAAACGGTTTTTAGGTAACATACCTTTTACCGCTCTTTCCATAATTACTTCTGGACGACGCTTAATTAAATCTTCAGCAGCTTCTTCTTTTTTTCCACCTGGGAAACCAGAGAAGTTGATGTATTGTTTGTCATGAAATTTGTTACCAGTGAAAACAACTTTTTCGCAGTTAATCACAATAACATAATCGCCACAGTCTACGTGTGGAGTGTAATACGCTTTGTTCTTACCACGAAGAACAGCCGCGATTTTTGATGCAATACGTCCTACGGTTTGATTAGTACCGTCAACCACATACCAGTTGTGCTGAACAGTAGCCGCGTTTGCATGCTTGGTGGTGAAATGAAGTTTACTCATAATATTTGGTTTTAATGACCCAGCGCTATCCCGCTGGTTTTAAATGGAGGGCAAAGGTGAGGCAGTAGAACTGATTTACCAACTATTTTGAGGTTTATTTTACGCGAACCTTTATAAAGCATTGATTTTCAATGATAAATTTGAATCATTAAATTAATCATCGAAATATATATTGATTATCAATTAGTTATGAGAGTTCTAAATATCTAATGCTATTTGAACCTGGAGAACATACTTACCAAATGTTGTAATTTTGTAGTCTATGAAGAAAATTGCGTACTTAATTGTCCTAATGGCACTCCTTCAAAATATTGGGCATGCGCAAACATCTCCCACAGGCAACTGGCTTATTTATTTTGGAAACCAGTCTTTTAAAAAAGATTGGCTTTGGACCAATGAAATTCAGCATAGAAATTACAATGCCTTTGGTGATCTAGAACAATTATTGATTAGAACAGGGATCGGAAAAAATTTAACACCTAATAACAACAACTTACTTTTAGGCGTAGGGTATATTCAGTCGGAACCGTATACCACTGGCACCAATATTAAAACGAGGCAAATTGAATGGCGCACATACCAACAGTTTTTAACCAAACAAAATATTGGAAGGCTATACGTTCAACACCGCTACCGTTTAGAAGAGCGTTTTATTCCTGATAATTTTAAAATTAGATTCCGCTATTTTTTAGGTTTGAATATTCCCATTAGCAAAAAAGAAATGGGGGCTAAAACTTGGTATGCATCTATGTATAATGAGATATTTATGCATACCGCATCTACTTTATTTGACAGAAATAGAGTGTATGGCGCCATTGGGTATCAAGTAGGCCCGGCCATTAAATTAGAACTTGGGCTGATGCAGCAAATTCAACAAAACAAAAGTCGTACCCAATTTCAATTGGTGGTGTTTAATAATTTACCATTGTAACTATGTACCTCAAATTTAAACCACAATCTCTTTTTACAGGACTTGAAATCATTGATGGCTACAATACTGTTGTTGTTACAACAAATGATGGAACCATTGTAGACCTTGTCCCTGCATCACAAGCAGGAGAAGACTGCAAAATATTAGAAGGTATTTTATCACCCGGCTTTATTAATGCGCATTGCCACTTAGAATTATCGCATTTAAAAGGCGCTATTCCAACGGAAACTGGTTTATCAGAATTTGTAAAACAAATTGTACCCAAACGCGCGGCGCCTCAGGAAATAATTGAAGCAGCTATCGAAGCTGCAGAAAATGAAATGTACAATAATGGTATTGTGGCAGTAGGTGATATTTGTAACACAGCAGATACGATTGCCGCAAAAACAAAAAGCAAATTAGCTTATTATAATTTTGTAGAAATATATGGTTTAGATCCATTACTTGCTGCTCAAAAAATGAATGAAGGACTTTTGTTGCAGGCGCAATATGAGGCAGTACATTTAAAAGCGGTGGTAGTACCGCACGCACCATACTCTGTTCCATCAGCGTTACTTCAATTACTAGCAGAAAAATACGGATCACATACCGTTAGCATGCACAACCAAGAAACAAAAGCAGAAAACGATTTTTTTGAAAATAAAATAGGAGCGTTTGTAGATATGTATGCAAGAGTAGGGGTTGATTTGAATTTTTTTACGCCAACAAAAACGACCAGCTTGCAATCGGTGCTTCCTTATTTAAAAGATGCTGCAAAAACAATTTGGGTGCACAATAGTTTTACTTCAGAATCAGATATTAAAGCCGTACAAGCGACTAACACAGATGCTTATTGGTGCTTGTGCCCTAGCGCCAACCAGTACATCGAAAACACCATGCCACCCGTTCAATTACTACGCGAGCAACATGCAAATATTATTATAGGAACAGATAGCTATGCCAGCAACTGGTCATTAAATATGTTGGATGAATTAAAAAGGATTCAGACGCATAATGCGCAAATACCACTTGCAGAAATGCTAACCTGGATTACAAGTAATGGTGCGCGTGCCCTTCAAATGGAGGACAAACTTGGCAGCATTGAAATTGGAAAAAAGCCAGGGCTTGTATTAATCGAAAATCTTTCGGACCTACATCAATTAATAAGTAGTAGTTCTGCTAAGCGCCTACTTTAAAATTACCTATGACAATTAAGAAAATTATTTACTGCGCATTTTTGTTATTACTAATTGGTATCAATAAACTTGTAGCCCAAGAATCAATCTTAACGGGAAAGGTAGTAGACACAAAACAACTGGCATTAAAATCTGCTAACGTTCAACTTTTTGATAGCACTGGAACAAAAGTCACAACAACGATGACTGATTCTTCCGGAAATTTTTCTTTTAAAAAGTTGATTCCTAAGGGATCCTTTTTAGTTGTATCCTATATTCAATACGGATCAAGAACTGTTTTTATTCCTACAATAGAAAAAACAATTAATCTAGGAAAAATTATTTTATCTCCGGATCAATACTCCCTTACAGATGTGGTCGTAAAAGGTAAAAAATCACCTATCAATTTTAAAGTGGACAAGCAGGTATTTAAAGCCAGCCAATTTGCAAACGCTGCTAATGGAAATGCCATTGATGTAATAAAAAACGTACCCGGTGTTGCCGTAAACGGGCAAGGAGAAATAAGCTTACGGGGCTCTAGCAGTTTTCAAGTAATGATTAATGGAAAGCCAACAATGGGAGACCCTAGTTTTGTGTTGGCTCAACTTCCTGCAGGGTCCATAGAAAGTATTGAACTAATCACAAGCCCTGGTGCCACTTATGATGCAGACGGGAAAAGTGGAATTATTCAAATCATAACTAAAACAAATGTTGAAGAGGGCTGGATGATGCAATCAAGTGTTATGTTTGGAGCACCTCCTTTACATGATTTTGGTAACCAAAGATATGCTTCACCGCAGCGGGGTTCTTTTGACATAACTGCTGGATTAAGAAAAAATAGTTGGGATATAAACCTAGGTTTCAATCACCTAAGAAATGATATCGCAGGATATAGAGAAGGAGATGTAAACACCACTATCAATGGAATATTTACCAGTTTTCCTTCGGAGGGTGAACGCAGTTTTAAAAGATATAATACGGGTGGGCGCATTACCATTGGGTATGATACAAAATCAGGTAGCAGATGGGAAGCAGGTGCATTTATTGGCAAAAGGTTTCAAAGCCGGGTTGCAGATTTATTGTACAAGGTTTCTCACTTAACAGTTGCTTCAGGCGCTATAACGCGTTTCAATTATTACAATGAAAATACGCAGGATAAAGAAGGGATATTTTCACTTGTAAATATGGGATATGATCATAAAATTTCTAGCCAATCCAGTATCAATTTTTCATTGCAATATGAAGGTGCTAATTTATCTGGCTTAACAACAAATAAAAATTACAACAACGAAACTAAAAGTTTATTATTTCAGCAAACAAATAACCCAAGTACCAATCCACTCGACGCCATTAGATTTAAAACAGATTATTCGTTAAAAGTTGATGGTAAAACTATCAACATGGGTTATCAATTACGTATTGACAAGCAAAATGGCGTATTTGATTACAGGTATCAAAATATGGGTATGCCAGGTTTTGTTATAGACCCTTTATTTTCTAGTAGCATCAAAGTGGAAAATAATATCCATGCAGGCTATATACAATTCAATGAAAAGAAAAATAGAACATTTACTCAATTTGGATTAAGAGCAGAGAATCTTTCGAGAACCTTAACATTTGCAGGCAACAGCAATTCTAATGCCCTTCAACTACTTAGCCTATTTCCTAGTTATATTATCAGACATGATCTAAAACAAAATTTAGTAGTAAAAACGACTTATTCCCGCAGGGTGAAAAGAACAAATAATTTTGAATTAAATCCAC
>Ga0255109_1000061_pt1 | contig 27319 bp, 26 predicted proteins | sample Law_Miss_RepB_8h_FD_188471 | JGI IMG/M metagenome (GOLD analysis project Ga0255109, IMG submission 188471) | Freshwater microbial communities from St. Lawrence River, New York, United States - Law_Miss_RepB_8h | ecosystem: Environmental > Aquatic > Freshwater > River | place: USA: New York... | reverse complement strand
GCCCACGAGACCCACGCCGATAGCGGCAGCGAGACAGCCGGCAGCGGCAGGGAGGGAACCAGTGATTTCAGCGATGATCATGTTGTTTTGTTTTTGGTTTTTCCTTGGCGCGCCGCCGGGGGATTCCCGGCATGTCGCGCGCCTCGAAAGCGAAAGGTCAGTGGGCGTGCTCCTCGTCGTGGCCACCTTCGTGGTTGCAGATGAGGCCGATATACACGGCGGAGAGGAGGGTGAAGACGAAGGCCTGAATGAGACCCACGAGCACTTCGAGGAGACCGGCGATAGCGGGGACGACGTATGGGGCGATACCGCCGAGGGCGTGGATCAGGTTCTCGCCGCCGAAGACGTTACCATAGAGACGGAACGAAAGGGAGATGAGGCGGAAAGCGATGGAGACGACTTCGATACCGCCCACGCCGAGGAAGATGAAGCTGAGCATGATCCACATCGGGGTGCTGAGTTCCTTCTTATCCGCTTTGTTGCCGAAGAGGTCGAAAATCAGCACCTTGAAGCCCGCATAGCGCAGCACGAAATAGGTCCAGGCGACGAACGAGATAATCGACAGCGCGAGGGTGGTGTTGAGGTCGGAAGTCGCCGGGCGGATCGCTTCAAGCCAGTGGCCGTCCGCGTTGTACTTGATGGTGCCGACGCCGGGGAGCAGGCCGCTCCAGTTCATCAGCAGGATGAAGATGAAGAAACCGCAGAGGGTGGGGAATACCTTGCCGATCATGCTCTTGCCGACGATTGGCTCGAGGGCGTCGCGGAGACCGGAGGCCATATTCTCGACGAGGGCCTGACCCTTATTCGGGACGATCTTTGGCGTGCCGATGAGGACACGGATGGCGATGATGATGATGGCCGCGAGGATCCAGGTGGTCAGGATTGAGTTGGAGACCGGGATGCCACCAATCTCAAAGAGGTCGGTCGCCTTCGGATTGACGCCTTCAGCGCTCGCAAGAGCGAAGGCTGGGGCAAAGAGACTGAGGAGGAAAAGAGGGCGCATTTAGACGCGGGAAAGGATTGGTGAACGATTCCCTGCAAGATGGTCAACCCTGCGAGCACCCCCTGCCCCAGAGTAAGCACCCCTACGCACCTCCTATTAGATGAACTAATCCACCCCGCCCTTACGGAGAGAGGCGCACGATGTCCCAAACGCCCTTATTCAGGGTGTAATGGAAGCGGTCGTGGAGCCGATTGGTCCGCCCCTGCCAGAACTCGAAGCTGATCGGGACCAGGCGGTATCCGCCCCAATGCGGGGGCTTCGGGACCTGGCCCTCGGGATGTTTGGCCTTCAGATCAGCTAGGCGTGCCTCCAGGACCTTCCGGTCAGCAATGATATCGCTCTGATTGGAAGCCAAGGCCCCCAACTGGCTACCGTAGGGGCGGCGCGCAAAATAAGTCACCGATTCTTCCTCGGAAGTCTTTATTAGTGAACCAGTTATGTGAATCTGTCGCTCGAGCGAAAACCACGGGAAAAGGAGGGTGACCCGGGGGTTGGCGGCGATTTCCTCCCCCTTCTTACTGTCGTAGTTAGTGAAGAAGGAGAAACCACGCTCGTCGGCAGCCTTGAGGAGCACGGTCCGGGAGGAGGGGAACCCATCGCGGCCAAGGGTCGAGAGGACCATGGCGTTAGGCTCGATGACCCCGGCGGTCTTAGCCTGCTCGAACCACGCCTTGAACTGGGCCAACGGATGATCGAGCAGCTCATGACGGTCAATACCGTGGGCGGCATACTCTTTACGGAATTCCGAAAGGTCCATGCCGTGACTCTAAACGAAGCAGCCCGCCCTGCAAGCGTTAGCACCCTTCCCTCTCGCCAGACCAGTCCGCTCGCTCACCTTAGAAGAAGTGAATCTCGTGCTCATAACCGCCCCCGAAGCCGAGTGCGGATTGTCGCCCGATGACGCCCGCGCCCGCCATCTGCGCGAGACGGTCGGGCTCGCGGTCGGCGGCAAGTTCCATGTGGGCATCGAGAACGGCCTGCGCGGTATCGCGACCGTCACCACGCTCGCACCGCAGCTCACCTTCACCGTCGCCTGGGAAAAATCTCTGCAGGCTCGCCTGCCACTCACGGTACTCATCGGGCTACCGCGTCCGCAGACCGCGAAGAAAGTCCTGCACGACCTCGCGAGCCTCGGCGTGGCGAAGATTATCTTCTTCGAATCTGAAAAAGGAGATCCGGGCTATCTCACGAGCTCACTCTGGAAAGACGGCGAATGGCGCGAGCATGTCATCAAGGGAACCGAGCAGGCGTGCTCGGCACTCGTACCCGAAGTGACGCGCGTCGGCTCGCTGACCGAAGCACTCATCGGCCTCGAGGCGAATACGTGGAAGCTCGCACTCGATCCGTATGAAGCGACGGGGGCTCCGGAAATTTCCTCCCCAGCGAAAGCCGCCGTGCTCGCCATTGGCCCGGAACGCGGCTTCGCCGAAGGCGAGCGAGCGACGCTCCGCCAAGCCGGCTTCGCCTTCGCGCATCTCGGCGATCGCATCCTGCGCGTCGAAGCCGCCGCGCTCGTCGGCGGCGCGCTCATGCTCGCGCAGCTGCGCGCCTGGGCGAAGCACCGGCCGGTCGACGGCTGATCACTCCGCGGCCTTGCGGACAAGCACGGACGCGGCGGGCTGTCCTTTGCCTTTGCCGATCACCTTACGCAGCTTCCAACCTTCGGGGACCGGGACTTCGTAGCCGCCGGGCGCTTCGAGGATCACGCGCACGTGCGCGCCCTCTTCGGCGTAGCTCACCGCCGTCGCGGCGATCTCCGCGCCCTTGGTCTGCCACAGCTCCCAGGGCGGATCGGCGAACACCAGGTCGAAGCGGCCTTCGGCCACGCCGGGCTTCGTCGCGTCGCCGGTGATCTTGGTGAAAGGCAGTTCCGCGAGGCCCATCGACTTTGCGACCGCGGCGGCGTTAGCCGTGAGTTCCGCGCCGATGCGCTGGTCGACGCAGGTCGCACGCACTGCACCGCGGCTGAGCGACTCGAGGCCGTAGGCGCCGGTGCCGGCGAAGAGATCGAGCACGGCCGTGCCCGGCACGAACGCCGCGAGCGAATTAAAGACCGCCTCACGGATGTAATCCGTGGCTGGGCGTACGCCGCCCTGCGTGGGGACGCGGAGCGGGATCCCTCGAGCGATGCCGCCGGTGACGCGCATATCACCAAGTTCGCGCGACCGCGCGGAAGGTCAACGGCGTTCGGCGCCGAGCGCCTGCCGCGTGGGCGACCAGCACGTGGTGCGTCCGCCGACCTCGGCGCGGACCAGCGGCTTCTTCGACCGCGGACACCGGCCGCCATCCTTCCAGCGATGATTGAAGAGCCAGGAGTCGGGCGGATCGGACCAATCCTTGCCGATGACATCCATCGCCTCCGCGCAGACCTCGCGCAAGGTCGCGTGCAGCTTGCGGACGGACTTCGGCCCGAACGCGCTCGCCTTAGCCTCAGGGTGGAAGCCCGCGCGCCAGAGGACCTCGTCGGCCATCCAGTTACCGATGCCCGGGAAACGCTCCTGCATCAACAGGACCGCCTTGATGGACGTCCGCGCACGACGGCGCAGGAAAGCGGCGACCAATCCGGGCGTGAAATCGTCGGACAGGATCGCGGGCGGGATCTTTTCCCACCACGGCGGAACGCCATCCCCTTGCCAGAACAGGACGCGGCCGAACTGCCGCGGATCGACGAAGACGAGCTCCTTGCCGCCGGCCATCGTCAGCTGAAAATGATCGTAAGGCGTCGGCTCGCGCTCCGCGTCCCCGGCCTCGAGCCGGCCCGTCATGCCGAGGTGCACGCCGAGCCAGGCGCCGCCGGCAAAGCGGAAGGCCATCTGCTTGGCCGCGGCGAAGGACTCGAGCAGCTTCGCGCCCGTGAGCGCCTTGGCCAGCGTCCGCGCGTCGAGGCCGCGACCGACCCGTGCCTTCGGGTTCAGGCGCACGCCGACGACCTTGCGCCCCAGGCCGGGATTCCAGCGCTTCCGGAAATACTCCACTTCGGCGAGTTCGGGCATGGTTCGGACTTCCAAAAGACGGGGCCGGGACGAAACTGCAAGTCATGCCCTGCTTCCGTCTCCTGCTCCTCACGGCCGGCGCGCTCGCCGCCGCGGCCGAAGTGGTGCCGACCGGCGCCGGCTCCTACCTCCGCGGCCTGCCCGAGGGCGCGAAGGGCCCGCCCGTCGCCCCGTTCGTGACGGCGGAGGTGAAGCGCCCGGTGCCCACGAACACCTGGTGGAGTTCGCTCGCCTGGCTACCGCTCTCGGAGACCCTCTTCCCCCACCCGCTCTCCGCCAAAGCGACGAAGGACGGGCTCGCGCTGGGCTACCCTGGCGCCGCGATCACCGCGAACGAGCATGCCATCATGGGCTCCTACGCCCTGGACCTGACCATCGGCCACACCGCGGTCGCCGAGTTCCGCGACGCGCGCGTCGCCGATTGGTCCGACGCCACCGTGACCGCGCGCTTCGGCGAAAAGACGTCGGGGTTCACCGTCACGCTCGGCCACGGCCTGCCCTTCGTCTACTGCACCTATGACGGCGGTGCCCCCGTGGTGCGCTTCAAGGCGGCCTCCAAGGTCATCCGGGACCAAGACGGCGAACTCGTCGTCCAGGTCGCTGGGCGTACCTACGGCCTCTACGCGCCCTCCGGCGCGGGCTGGTCGGGCCAGGGGACGAACCTGCTCACGGTGAATCCGAAGAAGGGAAGCAATTGGTTCAGCGCGGCCATCCTGCCCGACGACCGCCCCGCCACGCTCGACGCCTTCCGCGCCCGCGCGCACAACCACGTCACGCGGCTCGACGTCGCCGCCACCTTCGACCCGGCGACCCGCCGCGTGCAGGCGACCTGGACGCCGACGTTCACGGTCAAGGAGGCGGGGACACCGGGTGCGTTGTTCGCGCGCTACCCGCACCAATGGCGCTCCGCCTCGCAGCCCGCCCAGTTCACCTACGGCAGCGTGCGCGGCCCGATGAAGGTCGAGGCGTGGACGCAAGGCGGACAGGAAAACTATGCCCTGCCGCCGCTCCTTGCGGACCTGCCGGTGACGCCGAACGCCGACCGCGCGAAACTGCGCGCGCTCCTCGCGCAGGACCTCGCCGGCACGCCGTCGCTCCGCGGGGATACCTACTGGCTCGGCAAGCAGCTCGGCAAGTGGGCCTCTTTGCTGGGGCTAGCGGAGCAGCTGGGCGACGCGCCCGCCGTGGCGGAGTGTGAACGCCGCCTGAAGACCGCGCTGGAGAACTTCCTCACCGCCACCGTCGACGGTCGCCCAAAGAAGGCCGGCGAAGGCGTCTTCGTCTATGAACCTCGCTGGGGGACGTTGATCGGCTACCCGGCCAGTTTCGGCAGCGACGTCGAACTGAACGATCACCATTTCCACTTCGGCTATTTCTTGCGCGCGGCAGGGGTGCTCGGCCGTCGGGACCCGGCCTGGCTCGCCCGCTGGCGTCCGATGGTCGATCTGTTGGTGCGCGACATCGCTAGCGGCGACCGGGCGGATCCGCTCTTCCCTCACCTCCGCTGTTTCGACCCGTACGCCGGGCATTCTTGGGCGAGCGGCCACGGACGCTTCGGCGACGGCAACAACCAGGAGTCTTCCAGCGAATCCATCAACGCTTGGTATGGACTCCTCTTGCTCGCCGAGGCGACGGGCGACACCCGCCTGCGCGATCGCGCGGCCTGGCTGCTCGCCACGGAGGTCGCCGCCATCGAGGATTATTGGTTCGACGCACAGGGCGACCTTTTCCCGCCCGCGTACTCGATCGAGGTCGTGACGATGATCTGGGGCGGGAAGGGCGCGAATGCGACCTGGTTCGACGCCAACCCCCAGTCGCTGCATGGTATCAATTTTCTCCCGCTGACGCCGGGTTCGCTCTACCTTGGCCAGCATCCTGATTATGCCCGGCGCAATCACGCGGGTTTGGTCAAATCACTGGCCACCTTTCGCGCCAAACAGGCCAAAGGTCCCGCCCCCAATGCTCCGTTCAATCATTGGGCGGATATCTTGTGGATGCAGCAGGCAATGTTCGATCCGGCGGGAGCTCGTAAAGCTTGGGAAGGGCGCCCGGTCAACTTCAAGCCGGAGGCGGGTAATTCGCTTTGTTTTACCGAAGCATGGATCAGCGCTTTCGAGGCCAATGGTCCGGCCACGTTGGAATCCACCAAGGAAAAACCGTGGCAAGCCGACTTTGTCGGCGGCAAATCAATCAAATAAGGCCCTGTCGGCATTCGCGCCGCAAGTTCCCTTCGCGGGGGGAGCTGCGGATTTTCCGTCCGCGCCGAAGGCGCGCCGTAAAAAAATTTCGCTGACATTAAAACATCTGAAGGACTTGATACCCGTCATGCATACCGCCTCCCCGACGCGCTACGCCGACGCCGCCTTCCAAGCACGCTGCGGGCGCTCCGGCCTGCATCTCCCGAGGATCGCACTCGGGCTCTGGCATAACTTCGGCAGCGTCGACGACCCGGCGGTCGCGCGCGCGATCGCGCTGCGCGCCTTCGACCTCGGGGTGACGCACTTCGACCTCGCCAACAACTACGGTCCCGTCCCCGGCTCGGCGGAGGAGACCTTCGGCCGGATCCTCCGCGAGGACCTCGGGGCTTACCGTGACGAACTGATCATCTCGACCAAGGCCGGCTACACCATGTGGCCGGGCCCGCACGGCGACTTCGGCTCGCGCAAGTACCTGCTGGCCTCGCTCGACCAGTCGCTCGAGCGGCTGGGGCTCCCCTACGTCGATATCTTCTACAGCCACCGCCGCGACCCGCACACGCCGATGGAGGAGACGATGGGGGCCGTCGCCACCGCCGTGAAGTCGGGCAAGGCGCTCTACGCAGGGATCTCAAACTACAACCCGGCGGACACCGCCCGGGCCTGCGCGCTCCTGCGCGACCTCGGCACGCCCTGCGTGGTCCACCAGCCCAAGTACAGCCTGTTCGAGCGGACACCGGAAGCCGGCTTGCTCGACGTGGTGGAGAAGGAGGGCCTCGGCTGTGCGATTTTCTCGCCGCTCGCCCAAGGCCTGCTCACCGACCGCTACCTCCAGGGTATCCCGGCCGACGCCCGCGCCGGCAAGCCGCACGGCTTCCTCCGCCCCGAGCAGATTGACGCGGCGAAGCTAGCGAAAATTCGCGCCCTCGGCGAGATCGCCCGCGAACGCGACCAGCCCCTCGCTTCCCTCGCGCTCGGCTGGGCGCTCCGCGACCGCCGGGTGACCTCGGCCATCATCGGGGCCAGCAAGGTCAGCCAGCTGGAACAGTGCGTGGCGGCCGCGAAGGCCGCGCCATTCACCTCCGACGAGCTCCGCCGCATCGACGCCATCACCCTCGGCTGATACTCCGGGGTTGTCCCGGCCCGGCGACCCGCCAACTGTAACCGCATGTCCGCCGGCCCCGCCGCCCTCCCCTTCAAAATCAGCGTCCTCGTCTTCCTCCGCGACGAGGCGGGGCGACTCCTGCTCCTGCAGCGCACCAAGGCGCCGAACATCGGATGCTGGAGCCCGCCGGGCGGCAAGCTCGAGATGGCCACCGGCGAGTCGCCCTTCGAATGCGCGGTCCGCGAGACGAAGGAGGAGACTGGCGTGGACATCGCGACCTCCGACCTCCACCTCTTCGGCATGGTCTCCGAGAAGGGCTACGAAGGCCAGGCGCACTGGCTGATGTTCCTCTTCGATTGCCGCCGCCCGCTCTGCGGCCTGCCGCCGACCATCGACGAGGGGCGCTTCGCGTTCTACACCCGCGCGGAACTGGCGACCACACAGGTCCCCGAGACCGACCGCACCTTGATCTGGCCGGTGTGGGACGAGCATCGCCGCGGCTTCATCGCCTACCGCGCCGAGTGCGATCCCGGCGCGCCCCTGCGCATGACGGTCGAGGAGACGCAGGCCCGGCCCAACCTCGACTGACGATGGACGCCGCGGGCGCCGCCGCCGAGTTCAAGCGGACCAACCGCAAGCCGGCCTACCCGATCGGCGAGGCGCTCCGCACCTACCTCGCGCGCGAGGGCCGCGAAGTCCCGCTGCCAGTCACCTACGCGCAGCTGCGCAACTTCACCGCGGCGATGCCGCTGCTCGAGCGGGGCAAGGACACGCTGTGGGAGACGGTCGCCTACCCGCGCGACGAGATGGACCGCCTCTCGCAGGGCCTCCTGGAGACTTACGCGCTGCTGCGCGGCGAGGGCGGCATGAAGGTCTTCAGCCACGTCTATGTGGACCGCGTCGACTTCTGCTCCTTCGGCAATTCGCAGCCCTTCCGCGTCCGGATCGTCAACGCCTACAACGAGAACCACGACTACTTCTACGTGAAGGTCGGCGATGCCTCCCGCGTGTGCGGGCTGGAGCTGGAGCACCTGCTCTCGCCGAACCGCATGCTCTACCTCACCTGGGGCGAGACGCTGGTCGAGGAGCACGTGACCGGCATCCCCGGGGACATCTTCGCCACCAGCTGGCTCGAGGCCGGCCAGCACCACCCGGTCCGGCTCGCGAAGGAACTGATCAAGTTCGAGGAGCGCTGCCTCGTCCGCCTGCTCGGGGACATGCGGGCGTACAACTTCGTCATCGCGGTCACGCCGGATTTCGACGCCACCGCGATCCGCGTCCGCGCGATGGATTTCGACCAGCAGTCCTACGACGGCCGCCTGCGCTTCTACCTCCCGGGTTCCTTCAAGGAGAACCGCCCGTTCACGCAGCTCTGCGCCAAGCACATCAACGCGGCCTCCGCCGCCCAGTATCGCCGCGAGGAGCAGTCCCTGATCCACCGGCGCCACCTGGCCGCGCCCGACCGGGTGAAAGACCTGCTGGCCGCCATGCGCGCCAACCCCTTGACCAGCCCCGAGAAAGCCCGCGAACTGGCCGAGGGGCTGGCGGAATACCACCGGGACCCGGCCTTCCGGCAGGAGGCCGACATGGCCGGGCTGATCGAGGCGAGTCTGGCCCGGCTGGACCGGGTCCTGCGCTCCGGATAGTAATCGCTGGACAGGGGGTTCACGAAGCCGACATTCTCGGAAGCCTGCGATGAGCGACTCCCTACGGCATGAATGCGGCATTGCCCTGGTCCGGCTGACGAAGGACCTGAAGTGGTACCAGGAGAAGTATGGCTCGCCGCTCCACGGCTTCAACCAGCTGTTCCTGCTCATGGAGAAGCAGCACAACCGCGGCCAGGACGGCGCGGGCATCGGCTGCGTCAAGATCGGCGCCGAGAACGGCGAGGCGTTCCTCTTCCGCGACCGCGAAATCGGCGCCCAGGGTCTGACGCAGATCTTCACCCGCCAGATCAAGACCTACGCCGACCAGGTCCGCGAGGGCGTCATCCTGCCGGAGTTCCCCGAGACGGTGAAGCGCCACTTCGATTTCGGCGGCGAGGTGCTCCTCGGCCACCTCCGCTACGGGACGTCGGGCAACTTCGATTCGGTCTCCTGCCACCCGTACGCGCGCAAGTCCATCTGGCCGACGCGCAACCTGTTGGTCGCCGGCAACTTCAACCTCACCAACACCTCGGACCTGAATAGTTCGCTCACCGAGCGAGGCGCCCACGTCATCTACTCGACGGACACGCAGTCCATCCTCGAGGAGATCGGCTTCTGGCTGGACGAGGAGCATGACCGCCTCTTCAAGGCCTTCAAGGACCAGGGCCTGAGCGGCATGGCCGTGCAGGATGAGATCTCCAAGCACCTCGACGTCGGCAACGTCCTCCGCAAAGCGGCGAAGAACTGGGATGGCGGCTACGCCATCGCCGGACTCATCGGCAACGGCGACTCCTTCGTGCTCCGCGACCCCAACGGCATCCGACCCTGCTGGTACGTGCAGACCGAGGACCTCTTCGCCGTCGCCTCGGAGCGCGTCGCCCTGATGACGATCGTGGGCGTCGCCCAAGAGGACGTGCACGAGCTACCGCCCGGCCACGCCCTCATCATGAAGGCGGACGGCCGCCACTCGGTCGAAGTCGTGCACACGCCGGGCGAACGCCGGCACTGCTCCTTCGAGCGAATCTACTTCTCGCGCGGCAACGACCCCGAGATCTACGCCGAGCGCAAGGCGCTCGGGGCCGCGCTCGCCGACGAGGTCCTGGCGCTGATCCAGGACGACCATCAGCACGCGATCTTCTCCTACATCCCGAACACGGCGGAGATCGCCTGGTACGGCCTGATGGAGGAGCTCCGCCTCCGCCGCCGCTCGCAGGTCCGCGGGCAGCTGATTGAAGCGCAGCGGGCCGGGAAGCTCGACGAGGCCACCATCGACCGCCTCGTGCTCGGCGGCTGGCCGCGCGGGGAGAAGGTCGCCCACAAGGACGTCAAGCTGCGCACGTTCATCTCCCAGGAGAAGAACCGCATGCAGATGGCCTCGCACGTCTACGACATCTCCTACGGCACCGTGAAGGAGGGCGACACCCTGGTCTGCGTCGACGACTCGATCGTCCGCGGCACGACCCTGCGCCAGTCGATCCTGCGCATCCTCGCCCGCCCCAACCCGAAGCGCATCGTCATCGCCTCCACCGCGCCGCAGATCCGCTACCCGGACTGCTACGGCATCGACATGTCCGAGATGGGCAAGTTCCTCGCCTTCCAGGCGGCGGTCGCGCTCTGCAAGGACCGCGGCATGGGCGACCTGCTGCGCGAGGTCTACGAAGACTGCGCCGCCCAGGCGAAGCGCCCGACCGCCGAGCTGCGCAACCACGTGAAGCGGATCTACGATGCCTTCACCGAGGAGGAGATCGCCGCCAAGGCGGCCGAGCTCGTCTACCCGGTGAAGTCCGGCTGGAAGGGCGAACTCGTACTGGTCTTCCAGAAGATCGCGTCGCTGCACCGGGCCTGCCCGACGAGCCTCGGCGATTGGTACTTCACGGGAGATTACCCGACCCCGGGAGGGCTGGGCGTGCTCAACCGCGCCTACATGAACTACTGGGAGAAGCGCGAAGGCCGCGCCTACTGATCAGGCGTAGAGCCGGTAAGGCGCCGTGCGGGCCCGGAAGGACGCCGCGTCGGCGTCCCACTTCGCCTGCCAGCGCGCGAGGTCGACGCGAGCGCCCTTCTGGCGCAGCTCCTCGAAGAAGGCCTCGCTACCGGTATGCTTGATGAAAAGGTCCCGCTGGGTACCGGTCGCGCGCGCGAACGGGTTGCTGGGATCCCAGAGACAGCTCTGGCGCATCATGTGCAGGGAGATCGCGCACGGCTTGAACCGGGCCCAATCGGAGACGGTGGTGTAGACGCCCTGGGTGCCGTCGGCCAAGGTGCGCGGCTCCAACGTCAGGCCGGGCACGGCCGGCCCGAGGGCGGCGACGATCTCGGCCGACTTGCGCCGGCCGGCGCGGAGGAAGCGGAACGGCTGCTGCCCGGCGGCGCCGTGCGTGAACTCGCCGAGCTGGCAACCCAGGCCGGTCATCGCGTAACCGAGCGCGGCCTGCGGCGTGGCGATGAACGGCGACGTCGGCACCCAGGTCAGGCCAGTCTGGTCCCAGGTCCGGGCGCGCGACCAGTTACGCAGCGGGATGACCTCCAGTGAGCCGCGGCGGCGCGTGGCCTCGTCGAGATCGAGCACACCCGGGGTCGCGACGGCCCAGCGGGCGATCTCGCCGATGGTGAGCCCGTGCACGTAGGGCATCTCATAGGAGCCGACGTAGCTGCGCCACTTGCGGTCGAGGAACGGGCCGTCGACCTTCTCGCCGCCGAGCGGGTTGGGCCGGTCGAGGACGATCACGCGGATCGGGCGCGGCATCGAGAAGCAGGCCTCGATCACGAGACGCAGGCAGCTGATGTAGGTGTAGGAGCGGGAGCCGATGTCCTGGAAATCGACCACGACGACGTCGAGGCCCTCGAGCATCTCGGGGGTCGGGCGGCGCGTCGCGCCATAGAGCGAGTAGACCGGGAGGCCAGTGCGCGCATCCTTGGCGTGCTTGACCACGATCTCCGCCGCGGCGGTGCCGTCGATGCCGTGCTCCGGCCCGAAGAGCTTGGTCAGGCGGACGCCGGGGGCGCGCGCGAGGACGTCGGCCGTGCGTTGCCCGGCGCCATCGCGGCCAGCGCGGTGCGTGACGAGCCCGCACCGGAGGCCCTTGAGCGCGGCGAAGCCTTGCGCGGCGAAGGTGTCGATGCCCAGGACGGTCCGGCCGGTCGGAACCGGCGGTTTCGGCGTCGGCGTCGCGGGCGCGGTGGGACCGACCGAGCCGCCACCGGCGCCCGCGGAACAACCGGCGAGGAAGGCGGCGCCCAGCGAAGCTAGGGCGGAATGACGGACGAAGTCGCGGCGATCCATGGAAGGGTAAGCCCGCTCATCCTTCCCCGAATCCGGGCGGGTTCAAAGGTTGATTTCGATTTTCTCGGTCGGCGAAAATCCGTTTGCAGGCGAGGCGGCGGCGGCCAGCGTGCTCCCATGCGCGTCGCCCTCCTTGGCTCCGGTCGTGGCTCCAACGCCGAGGCGGTCCTCCGCGCGCAGGCCGAGGGCCGTCTCGGCCGCGCCCGGGTCGTCGGCCTTTGGTGCGACGTCCCGACCTGCAAGATGCTGGAGCTCGGCCCGAAGTACGGCGTCCCCGCCCGGTTCCTGGATACCGGTCCGTTCAAGACCAAGTTCTCGCCCGAACGCGAGCTGGCCTGGGCGGACGACCTGAAGGCGGCCGGCGTCGACCTCGTCGTGCTCGCCGGCTTCATGCGCGTGATCAAGGCCCCCCTGCTCGAGGCGTTCGCTGGCCGCATCATCAACCTCCACCCCAGCCTCCTCCCCGCTTTCCCCGGGCTGGACGGCATCGGCCAGGCCTGGAACGCCGGCGTGCCGGAGAGCGGTTGCACCGTGCATTGGGTCAACGCGGAGATCGACGGCGGCGCGCACCTCGGCCAGAGCCGGGTCACCCGCGCGACGGACGACACCCTGGAGTCGTTCGCACAGAAAATCCACGCCGCCGAACACACGCTGCTGCCCGCAGCGATCGCCCGCCTGAGCGAGACCCTTCCCCGATGATCGAACTGAAGTGCCCCATCCACGAGGACATGGTCCAGCCGCTGGAGGACCATTTCTGCGAACTGACCCGCTCTTTCTGGATGCTCTTCCATGAGGGCCCCGGGAAGCCGCATTTCTTGATGGGCTACTTCGAGGCCAAGGCCGAAGCCGACGAAGCTTGGGCCGACCTGCGCAAAGCCTTCAAGAAGCTGCCGGACGCGTACGAGTCGACGACGCTGGTCGATAAGGACTGGAAGGAAGCCTACAAGGAGCACCTCAAGCCCTGGGACCATGGGCGCCTGCACTGGGTGCCGGCCTGGATGCGCGGGCAGTACGCCGTGCCCGCCGCCGCCGCGGTGATCTGGTTCGACGCGGGCCTAGCCTTCGGGACGGGCGACCACCCGACAACCCGCCTGTGCGCCATCCGGATGATGGACTTCCTCGCGACGCATCCCGCGGCGACGGTGTCGATGACCGACGCCGGCTGCGGTTCAGGCATCCTCGCGCTCTCCGCGGCCCGCCTCGGCTGCGGCCGCGTGGCCGGCTTCGACCGCGACCCGGAATCCGTGCGCGTCAGTATCGCCAACCGCGTCGACAACGGCTTGGCCGACGAGTCCGCGGTCTTCCACCACGCCGGGCTCGAGGAGGGCTTCAAGCTGACCGGCCGCGCCGACGTCGTGCTGGCGAACATCATCAGCGACGTGCTCTGCATCTACGCCGACAACCTGGTCGACTCGGTCAACCCCGGTGGGGTGCTGGCCTTAAGCGGAATCCTCGCCAAGGAGCAGGCGGCGGTGCGGGAGCATTTCGAAGCCAAGGCCAAGGCCGCCTGGGGCGAGGCGACGACGACCGACGGCCGGGTGATGGGCGAATGGAGCGACGTCGCCTTGTTCCGCCCGCTCTGAACCGCGGAGGAAGGTTGCGGGTCGGCCGATTACCCCTTTCCCTCCTGGGATGGAAACCAAGACGGCCCGGGGACTCCGGTATGCGCGGTGGGCCTCATGGGCCCTCGCCGCGCTGTGCGTCGGCCTCGGGCTCGTCGAACTGCTGGGCGGCTTCACGCTCGGCCCCTGGCGGATCCCGCCCCGCTGGAACCCGGCGTTCGTCACCTTCCCCGTCGCGCTGCAGGTCGAGTGCTGGTTCTTCTTCCTGTACGCCGCGCTGCTCCTGACCCCCTGGCAGCGAACCGCGTCCGACCGCCGCTGGTGGCTCGGCTTCGCAATCCTCTCCGTGGCTTCGGTGCTCTTCGCGTTCGCGATGATCTCGGAAGTCATGGCGAAGAACTACCTCGCGGCCGCGCAGCACCAGAAGGCGCGCCTGCCGGTCTTCCAGGCGATCCTGCTCTTCCTCTCGCTCGGCCAGATTCCGGTGGCGCTCTTCACGCGCAAGCCGGACCTGCTCGACTGATCAAGGCGCGGCGAACAGCTGGCGCCAAGGGATGAACCAGGGCCAGACGAGTACGATGACCAGGAAACTCAGCGTGATGCCCGCCGGGACTTCGCGCCTGCGTCCGGCGAGTACCCGCGGCAGGACGTAAGCGATCAACCAGACCGACTTGTAGAGGACCTGGAAGACCAGCAGCCAGAGGAACGCCTCCGGCTGACGGACGCCGAGCACGGACATCGCGAGGATGGCCAGCCAGAGCGAGCCGACCAGCGTACGCCATCCCGCGCTCTCGGGAAAGACGCCCTGGTCCGTGGACGACGGCCGGAGCAAGGTCCCGAAACCGATCGGCACCAGGATCAGGATGTTGGCCCAGAAGAGCCACCCGAGGGCCGTCATCGGTCAGAGCGACGCGTGCAGCGCCTCGGCGCGGCGCAGCGCTTCTGCGAGCGTCGGCGCCGTCACGGTGATGTGGCCCATCTTGCGTCCCGGCGCGGCCTTGCCCTTGTCGTAGAGGTGCAGCTTGGCGGAAGGGTCGGCGAGGACCTTGGTCCAGTCGGGCTCCTGGCCGTCGCGCCAGACGTCGCCGAGCAGGTTGACCATGGCGGAAGGCGCGAGCGGCTTGGTGCCGCCGAGCGGCAGGCCGCACACGGCGCGGACATGCTGTTCGAACTGGCTGGTCTCGTTCGCGTCGAAGGTCTGGTGGCCGCTGTTGTGCGGGCGGGGGGCGAGCTCGTTGACGACGATGCGCCCGTCCTTCACAAACATCTCGACGGCGAGGAGGCCGACCAGCTGAATCTTCTCGGCGATGCTCAACGCTAAGGCGCGGGCTTCCGCGGCGGTGGCCTCGGCGATGCGGGCAGGCGAAAGCGAAAGATGGAGGATGTGATTACGATGGATATTCTCGGCCGGGTCGTAGACCGCGGTGCGACCGTCGACCGTGCGCGCGACCAACACGGAGATCTCGAGCTGGAAGGGAATCCACGCCTCGAGGACGCCCACGGCGCCGCCGATCTTCGCCCAAGCGGCGGCGAGGTCGGCCTCGGCAGTCGGCAATTTGACCTGCCCCTTGCCGTCATAACCGAAATCCGCGGTCTTGAGCACGCACGGGAAACCGATGGCCTTCACGGCGGCCCTCAGCTCGTCGAGCGAGGAGACCACGGCGAAGTTCGCGCAAGGGATGCCGGCGGCGCGGAGGAACTCCTTCTCGCGGCGGCGGTTCTGGCAGGTCGCCAGGACGGAGGCGGACGGATGGCACGGTGCGGTCTTCGCGATGAACTCGACCGTCGAGGGCGGGATGTTCTCGAACTCAAGCGTGACGCGACCGCAGCCCTGCGCGAAATGCGTGAGCGCCGCGGTGTCGCTCCAGTCGGCGGTCACATGCTCGTCGGCGATCGCCGCGGCGCAGGCCCCAGCGGAGGGATCGAACGTGCGGACCTTGTAGCCGAGGCGGCGGGCGGCGATTGCCGACATGCGGCCGAGCTGGCCGCCGCCGAGGATCCCGAGGGTCCCGCCGGGCATCAAAGGGCGCTCCATGATCAGCGCTGCTTGCCCTGGCGGCCGGGAATCGGGTTATCAAGCACGGCCTTGGTCTGCTTCGCGCGGTAGGCGTCGAGTTTCTTCGCCAATGCGCCGTCGTTCAGGGCGAGGATGGCGCCGGCACCGAGGGCGGCGTTGATGGCGCCGGCACGGCCGATCGCAAAGGTGTGCACCGGGATGCCGGCCGGCATCTGGACGATGGAGAGCAACGAGTCGATGCCGTCGAGCGCCTTGGACTGGACGGGCACGCCCATGACCGGCAGTATCGTCATCGCGGCGGCCATGCCCGGCAGGTGCGCGGCGCCGCCGGCCCCGGCGATGATGACCTTCAACCCGCGCTTCTTCGCGGCCAGGGCGTAGTCCTTGAGCTTGAGCGGGGTGCGGTGCGCGCTCACGACCTCGCTCTCGAAGGGGATCCCCAAGAGCTTGAGGGTGTCCGCGGCATGAATCATCGTCTCCCAATCGGACTGGGAACCCATGATGATGCCGACGACCGGCGCGGTGGTGGAGGTACGGGCCATCCGCCTAGCGTGTCCGTCCCGGTCCGGCTGTGAAGCCCGAATCGAAAAAACCTAGTCGACGTACGGGACGTATTCGGGGACGAGCGCCCGCAGGCCCTGCTTGCAGGCGGCCCGCTCCAGCGGGAGTAGGGCGCGCACGTCCGCCAAGAGGCGGTCGAGCGCGGCGTGGTCGGGGCGGGCGCCCACGAAACGCCGGATACGCGGGTGGGTGGTGGGGCGGTAATGCTCGCCCTCCAGGTGCAGTTCCTCGACGAGTTTTTCGCCGGGGCGGAGCCCGACGATCTTGATCTCGATGTCGACGTCGGGCCGGAAGCCGCTGAGCTCGATGAGCTGACGGGCGAGGTCGACGATCCGGAGGGGTTCGCCCATCTCGAGGACGAGGATGTCCCCGCCCTCCCCTTGGGTGGCGCTCTGCAGGACCAGCCCGACGGCCTCGGGGATGGTCATGAAGTAACGCTTCACGTCCGGGTGCGTCACGGTGACCGGTCCGCCTTCCGCGATCTGCTGGCGGAAGAGCGGGATGACCGAGCCGGAGGAGGCGAGCACGTTGCCGAAGCGGACCGCCACGAAACGCGTGCGGTTGGCCGGGCGGGCCTGTAGCCCCTGGATGACGAGTTCGGAAAGGCGCTTCGAGGCGCCCATCACGTTGGTGGGGTTGACGGCCTTGTCGGAGGAAATCAGGACGAACTGCTCCACCCCGTGCTCGCTCGCGAGCCGCGCGAGGAGCGCGGTGCCGAGCACGTTGTTCTTCAGCGCCTCGCCGGGCTGCGACTCCATCAGCGGCACGTGCTTATGCGCGGCGGCGTGCAGGACGAGCTCGGGGCAGAAACGCGTGAAGACCTCGCGGAGCCGCGCCTCGTCGGTGACGTCGCCCACGAGCGGCGTGATGAGGGCGCCGGCGCCGGCGGCGACCAAGGCCTGCTCGGTCTGGTAAAGGAGGACCTCGCACTGGTCCAGGAGGAGCAGCCGGCCGGGGTTGCGGGCGGCGACCTGCCGGCAGATTTCCTGGCCGATGCTCCCGCCGGCGCCGGTGACGAGGACGGTGCGGCCGGCGATCAGCGTATCGATGGCCGCGTCGTCGAGCTGCGCGGGCTGCCGTCCCAGCAGGTCCTCCACCGAGACGGGCCGCAGGTCGGTCGCGCGGACGCGCCCGCCGGCGAGGTCGGACATCGACGGGATGACCCGGACGCGCAGGCCCCGGCGGGAGGCGATCGCGCTGATCTCGCGGATCCGCTTGGCGCTGTTGGTCGGGAGCGCGAGGATCACCTCCGTCACGCCGAACTTATCGACGAGCTGCGGGATGGCCTCGGGCGAACCAGCCACCGGAAGTCCGTGGATCGAGAGACCGTGCTTGGCGAGGTCGTCGTCGACGAAGCAGACGGGCTCGAGGCCGTGGCCGCGGCGGCTGCGCAGCTCGGCGACCAGCTGCTCGCCCGAGCGGCCAGCGCCCACGACCACGAGGCGTTCGACGACGCCGGCGGGGGCTTCCTGCCCGGAGAAGCGTTCGCGCAGGGCGCGGATCGAGACGCGGAAACCGACGAACAGGAGGAGGGAGAGGTTGAAGTCGACGAGCGTGACGCCGCGGGGCAGGGAAAAGGGCGCCGTCGCGGCGACCGAACCCGCCACCTCCGGTAAGAGGAGCATGAGCAAGGTCGCGGTCGCCAACGCCCCGGCCATGCGCAGCGCGTCATGCAGGCGGAAGTAATAGAAGACACCCCGGAACTGGCCCGCGAGGCCGAGGAGCAGGAACTTCAGCGGCACAACCCAAAGCAGGGCGGCCGGGCGCTGCGTCTGCAGGAAGGCCTCGACCTTCGCCGGTTCCGCGCCGACCACGTTCGCCCCGGTGAAGCGCAGCTCATAGGCGAACCAGAGCGACCCGGCCGCGAGGGAGCCATAGACGACCAGGAAGAACAGCGCGCGCTGGGTCCAGCTGACGGACGAAGGGGCAGGCGACGGGGTCATCGGGGGAACGCCAGCGTGAGGGTTCGGACCGATTATTCAACGAGGATACGGAACCCCAGGATGCGGCTCTTCTCACGCTTCGGGACGGATTTGGCGGGGAACCCTGGTTCGGCGAGCCAACCCACGCTCCCCCCGACGATCATGGCCTCGTCCGCCTTGGGGTCCGCCGCGGTCCACTCCTCGACATTGCCGAGCAGGTCATGGATGCCGGCGGCGTTCGGCTGGCTCGTCGCGACCGCGTGCGTGTTGAGGCCGTCGCCGTTGCCGAAGGTCCAGGCCTGCCGGGGGGAGGGCGCCCGGGAAACATCGCCCGCGGCGCGAGCCAGCTCCGCGACGGTAGGGAGGCGGACCTTCGTGCCGAGCGCCCAGCCCAGGAGCTGGCAGAATTTCTCCGCTTCCGGATGGGAGACGGAATCGACCGGATGCCCCTCGCGCTGCTGCGCGCTCGGATTGGCGCCCACCAAGGCGGCGTATAGCCCCTGCGAGACCTCGCGGTTGAGCAGGCGTAAGGCCGACGCTCCGGCGAGCGGCGTCAGCTGGCGATCGATCGTCGGCAGGAGGGCGGTCAAGGTCGACTGGCGTTCGACGATGAAGTCGACCTCCTGTCGGAGCGGTTCGTTCGGCGGGAAGATGCCCGGGTAGGCTTCGTTCAGACGTCGCAACTCCGACCCGGCGGCGACCGCCTGACCCAAGGCCTCGACGACCTGGCGGGCCGCGAGCTGCCGCCGCATCGTCGCGACCTGCTGCTCGACCGCGACCACCTGAGGGTGCGCCTGGGCAAGGTGGCCGCGGCGCGTCAATTCACGGTCACGCGCCCGATCGGCCAAGGCGGAGCGCGGATGGCGCGTGAGCAGTTCCTGAAAACGCGCGCCCGCCTGGGCCCAGACCGGGACGGCCTGCTCCCAACGAGCCGACTGCTCCAGCGCGGAAGCTTGGCGGACCAGCTCGTCGACCGCCGCGGAATCGGGGAAGGAACGCGCCGTGTCGCGCAGGACGGTCAATTGGTCTTCGCGGTCGAACTCCGTCGCCCGCACATCGCGGTATTGAGCGAGGAAAGCCCGCTCGACCTCCACGGATTCCTCGAACTTGGCGGCGGCGGCTTCATGGCGACCTTCCGCGACGAGCTTTTTTCCCTCGGTTTCGAGGTCGCGCGTCCGTCGCCAGACGGGTTCGGATTCCAGGCGACGAAGTCGGGTGTCGAGCCGGGCCAAGCGCCCCGGCTCAGCCAGGCCCGAGTAAACCCACTGCTCGGAAATCTCCTTCTCCAAGGCCTGGGCGCGCTTGATCCCTTCGGTCGCCCGGAGCGGGTCGGTCTTGGCCAGCTCGAGGGCGGCGGCCTCGGCACGGTCGGATTCGCCGCGGAGTCGCTCGGCCCTCAGGGTGTGGTAACGGCGCCGGAGGTTATCCAAGCGGCCGTTATCCTTACCGAGCGCGCCGCGGGCCGTGATGTAATCCTCCTGGGCCTGGAGGGCGGACGCCAGCAATTGGATGTCGGCTTCGGTCAACTGGTCGCGCGCCAGCCGGACCTCCTCGAAGGCCGCCTCCTGCTTGACGGACAGAAGCCGCAGTTGCTCCACCTCCTCGGGGGTCAGGTTCGCCCGCAAAGCCCCCCCTCCGGTCAGCCGCTTGGACTGGCTGACGAGGTAGAGGCCGCCCACGGCGAGGACCAGGGCGCCGCCGATCGCCAAGGGCAAACGTAAGCGCCGCCATACGCCCCTCCCCTGCTCACCCCACAGGACGGTCCGGGCGGGGATATAATCAGGAGGGGGCTGGTGCGGTCCGTTGGACATGGGAGGCCGCGAACTTTGTCGCTGGCAGTTTGTAGGCTTTAATTGTTACCTACGCTGGTTCATCAAAGGAACCGCTTCAACCTTGGAAATACCTCCCTTCCAGCGCATCGCCGTCGTCGGCGCCGGCCTCATCGGCGGTTCCGTCCTGCTGGCCGGAGCCCGTCGCGGCCTGGCCGCCGAGTTCAGTTGCTGGTCTCGCTCGGAGGCTTCGCGCCGCCTGTTGGCCGACCTGCGGGTCGCCACGGTGCATGCGCGGGTCGAGGATTGCGTCCGCGGGGCCGACCTGGTCGTGGTCGCCACCCCGGTCGACCGTATCGAGGAGACATTCGCCGCAATCGGGCCGGCCCTCGCGCCCGGGACGCTCGTCACCGACGCCGGCAGCGTCAAGGTGGCCATCCTGCGTGCCGCCGTCCGGCTCCCCGCGTCCGTCACCTTCGTGGGCGCCCACCCCATGGCGGGCTCCGAGAAGGCCGGGGCCGCGCACGCCTCGGCGGAGCTCTACGCCGGGCGGGCCTGCTTCATCACGCCTACGGGCGCCGCGCCGCGCGCCGCGGTCGACCGCGTCACAGCCTTCTGGCAGGGCTTGGGTTGCCGGACCTGCGAATGCACCGCCGAACACCACGATGAAATCGTGGCGGCGATCAGCCATGTGCCGCACGCCGCCGCTTCCGCCCTCATGCTGGCGGTGAGCGACCAGCCAGGCTTCCGCGTGGACGCGGCCGGGTCGGGCCTGCGCGACGCCACCCGGATCGCCGCCGGCGAAGAGAACCTCTGGCTGGGCATCCTGCTCGCCAACGCCCCTCACGTCGTCGCCGGCCTACGGTCGCTGGAGACGCGCGTCGCCGAACTCCGCGGTGCGATCGAACGCGGCGACGCCGACGCGGTGAACCGCCTGCTGGCGGAAGCTCGCGTCGCCCGCCAATCGCTGGACCGTCCCGCATGACCCCGACCTTGACCATCCGGCCCTTCCGGACGCCAGCGCGCGGCGTGGCCCGCGTCCCGGGTTCGAAGAGCCTCACGAACCGCGCCCTCATCTTCGCCGCGCTCGCCGATGGCGCGACGCGCTTCACCGGCGCCCTCTTCAGCCGCGACACGCGCATCCTCATCGCCGCGCTGCGCGAGCTGGGCTTCGCCGTCGAAGCCGATGAGGCCGCCCGCACCATCCGCATCGAAGGCCAGGGCGGACGGATCCCGCGCCGCACCGCCACGCTGCACGTCGGCAACGCCGGGACGGCCGCACGTTTCCTCACGGCGTTCCTCGCGTTGGCGCCGGACGGCGTCTACCACCTCGACGGTGACGAGGCCATGCGCGCGCGCCCGATGGCCGGCTTGCTCGCCGCGCTCGCCGGCGCCGGCTGCCAGGCGAAGAGCCCCGATGGTTCGCCGGCCACCGCCTTCCCGTTCACGCTCCACACCGCGGGTCGGCTTGGCGAACTCGTGGTGGACGCCTCCGCTTCCTCTCAGCTGTTGTCGGCTTTGCTGATGGTCCTACCTCTCGCCGCCGGCGCCTCCGTCCGGATGGCGGGCTCGACGGTGTCGGAGCCGTTCGTGACGATGACGGAGCGGATGTGCGCCCAGTTCGGCCGGCCGCTGGTCCAAGCCGCCGGCCGCTGGACCTGCCCCGCGCCCGGACCCTACGCGGCCCCGGGCGCCTACGCGATCGAACCAGACGCGACCGCCGCCAGTTATTTCATCGCCCTGCCGGCCGTGACCGGAGCCGACTCGTCCGTCCGCGTACACGGCTACGCCGACGACGGGCTGCAAGGTGACACGGCATTCGCGCGCGTCGCCGCCGCCTGCGGCGCCGACCTCGCAAGCGAGGGCGCGGCCCTGCGCATCCGCGCCTGGCCGGCGATCCGCGGGGGCGACTTCGATTTCAACGCCTTCTCCGACACGTTCCTGACGTTGGCGACGGTGGCTACGCTGGCCGACAGTCCCACGACCATCCGCGGGATCGCCCACACTCGCAAACAGGAGACCGACCGCGTGCTCGCGATGGCGACAGAGCTCGAACGGCTCGGCCAGCGCGTCGTCCCCTCCGCCGCCGAACTGGCCGCCGACGGGAGCCTGTCCCGGCTGACCATCCACCCCGACCGCGCCGCGCTGCGCCGCGCGGCGGCGGACGGTCCGGTGGAGATCCGCACCTACGAGGACCATCGTATGGCGATGAGCTTCGGCGTGCTGGGTTCCTTCGACCTCTTCGGCGACGGTCGACCCTGGATCTCGATCCAGGACCCCGGCTGCACCGGCAAGACGTTCCCCGATTTCTTCGAGTCCCTCGAGGCGCTGCGCACCGGGTTCGTGCGCGTCGCCGTCGACGGCGGCGCGGCCTCGGGCAAATCCAGCACGAGCCGGGAGGTGGCCGCCCGGCTCGGGTTACTCCACGTCGACACTGGCGCGCACTACCGCTCGCTCACGGCGGCCTTGCTGGCGGGCGGCGCCACCGCGGACCGGCCGGAGTCCATCGAGCGCGGGTTGCGCGACCTGGGCCTCGGCTCCCAGGTGCTCGGATCAAGTTCCCGCCTGACGCTCGCCGGACGGCTCCCCGACGACGAGGTACTGCGGACGCCCGCGGTCAACGCGGCCGTATCCCTCTTCGCCGCCCTCCCCGCGGTCCGAAGCGCTTTGCTGCACTACCAACGATCTCAGGTCGCGCTCGCGCGCGACCAAGGCTTCGCGGGAGTGATTATGGAGGGTCGCGATATCGGTTCGGTCGTGCTTCCCGACGCCGAGGTCCGCGTCTTCCTCGAGGCCGACGCCGATGCCCGCTCGCGCCGACGCGCCGCGGAAGGCCAGGCGGACGCGGTCGATGCCCGCGACCGCCTCGATTCGACCCGCAAGACCGCCCCGCTGATGTGCGCACCGGGTGCCCACCGGATCGACAACACCCACCAGTCCCTCGCGGCGGTGGTCGCGGAGATCGTCGCCTTGATCGGCGCCGCCCGCCGATGATCCTCGCCTCAAAGAACCTGATCTACAAGGCCGTCTACCATGGCGCGCGCTCGCTCATCGAGGTTTTCGCGGCCCTGGAGGTCGAAGGCTGGGAGACGATCCCCGAGGGCGCCTGCCTGTTCGCGAGCAACCACCAGAGCATGGTGGATCCGCCGCTCATCGGCTCCTGCCTCCCGCGCGAGATCTCCTTCGTCGCCCGCCGTTCGCTGTTCGACAACCCGGCCTTCGGCTTCGTCATCCGTGCCTGCAACTCGATCCCGCTGGACCGGGGGCAGGCCGATGTCGGGGCGATCCGTTCCGCACTGGCCGCCCTCGCTGACGGCCGCGGCCTGCTGATTTTCCCCGAGGGGACGCGCAGCACCGACGGCGTCATCGCCGAGGCCAAGGCCGGAGCGGGGCTACTGGCCTGCCGCTCGGGCGCGCCCGTCGTCCCGATCCACATCCGGGGCGCGCGCGACGTCCTGCCGCGCGGCGCGCTCTTCCCCGCGGGGACGGCCCGTATCCGCGTACGCTTCGGCCGACCGCTGCACCCGCGCGATTACGATCCGGGACGCGAGCACCCGGAACGCTTCATGGAAGCTTCCCGGCGCATCCTGGCGGCCATCAAGGACCTGCCGGACAACGACGACCCGGGGCTCTGATTAGGAGATCCGCTGCGGCATCACGACGCAGAGGAAGTCTTCCTTGAGGCCGCGGATGACGCCCGGGGACATGTCGTCCTTGAACTCGAAATCGATCTCGTCCTCGGTGACGTTGCGGAGCGGCTCGATGACGTACTGGGGGTTGAAGGCAATGTTCACCTCGGGGCCGTCGTACTTCACGGCGATCGGCTCGTGGGCCTCGCCGGACTCGGACTTGGCGGAGATTTCGAGGTTCTGGCTCTTCTTCGAGACGGTCATCCGGATGGTGTTGTTGCGGTCATCCGTCATGAGGGCCGCGCGCTGCACGCTCTCGAGGAGCTTCTCGCGCTCGAGGCGGACCTTGGAGCCGGCTTCCTTGGGGATGACCTGGCGGTAGTTCGGGTAGTTGCCCTCGACGACCTTGGACACCAGCTGGATGCGGTCCACGAGACCTTCGTCGTTGGTGGGGATATCGATGGTGAAGCCGACCTGGCGCTCGTTGTTGGAGACGTGGACCTTGCCCCCGGACTTCAGTAGGCGCGAAAGTTCGGTGATGGTACGGGCGGGCAGGATCAGGGCCAGGGTCTTATCAGATCCCTCCAGCTTCTGCTCGCACTTGGCGAGACGACGACCATCGGTGGCGACCAGCGTCAGTTTGCCGGCGGAGAATTCGAAGAAGACGCCGTTGAGGATGTAGCGGTTCTCGTCCGTCGACTGCGCGTAGCTGACCTTGCGGAGCATCGAACCGAGGTTGTCCTGGTCAATCGCAATGGTCGGCTGGCCGGCGAAATTGGAAATCGGCGGGAACTGATCGGCGGGCAGGCCAGCAATTTGGAAGACCGAGCTGCCGGAGGTGATTTTCACGCGGTCCTTGCCGGTGAGTTCGACGATAGTCTCAGCGCTCGACAAGGCGCGGATGATGGGGACCAGTTTTTTCACCGGGAGGGTGATTCGCCCGGGCGAGGAGACCGCGGCCTTGATCCGGCAACAGATGCCGAGGTCGAGGTTGGTCGTGGTCAAGGTGACGGTATCGCCTTCCGCTTCGATGAGCACATTCTGTAAAATCGGCATCGTCGCCCGGTTGCCGACGACGTTGGTGACGCTCGAGAGCCCGTTGAAAAAGTGGTTCCGGTTGACCTTGAACTTCATGATGGGGTCAGAATTGAGCAACGGAGGGGTGAGTGGCAACCCTGCAATGCCCACACCGGTCTCCCCCTGTATCTAAGTAACCTTGATATATAAATACCCGTAGTATCAGTAAGGGGCGGAATCCCGTACATAGGTCGCTAACCCCTTGAAGGTCGTGGGTATGGGGGCGACCCCTGCCTGTGCCTGGAGCGTGAACAAAGCCTGCGTTGTTCACACCAATCTCCACGCACGGGTGATGCACGGCTTGTTCACACTTCGGGCACGTTGTCATCGTCGTCATCCGGTGCCGGGTCGATCTCGCTCTTTTTGAGTAGGAATAGGTGGCGGAAGACACTCCAGATGATGTAGCCGAGAAAGATCGCGGGGAAGGAGTAGGCTGGGTATTTGATGATGACCGCTCCTGCGATGATGATCAGGATGAAGACCCTCGTCTTGGCCCGGGCGGTCCAGTCGAGCTTCTTGAAACTAGGGAATCGCACGTTGCTGATCATCAGGTAGGAGATAATCAGCATCAGGGGTAGTAGGCTCCACGACCATGCTTGCACGGCCTGTTCGAAGGGATCCGCGTGGTCCCCGTTCCGCATGACCTTGCTCAGCACCAGCACGAGGGACGCCATCAAACCGGCAGCCGCCGGCGACGGCAAGCCCACGAAATCTCCCCCGGCGGCCCGCTTTTCATTCCCCGGTACCAGCGGGTTCGTGAGCACGTTGAAGCGGGCTAGCCGGACGCCGACGCAGAGCAGGTAGATGAAGGCGAGCAACCAGGTGGCCAGTTGGACGTTCTCGTCGGCCTGCGCTTTGCTGCCCGGGTTGATGATGAGGAAGCAGGCCATGAGCGCTGGCGCGACCCCGAAGGAGACGGTGTCGGCGATGGAATCGAACTCCGCCCCGAAGAGGGATTCTCGACGGGTGGCGCGGGCGACGCGGCCGTCGAAGAGATCGCACAGGCACGCGCCAAGGATGAACCAGACGGCCCATAGGTAGTGGTCCGCCCGGGCCGTGGCGGTGAGGTCGGTGAAGCGGGCCTCGATGCAGTTCTTGATCGCGAGGAAACCGCAGAGCATGTTCCCCGCGGTGAACAGGTTCGGCAGGAGGTAGATGCGGGCCGCTTGCTCGGGAGACGAGTAGGCGTTCTTTTCGGGAGGGTGGGACACGGTCAGGGTTTGGGTTCGTCGAGGTATTTCCAGAAGCCGCCCTCTTGCTCCAGACGTTCTTCGTCATCGGCGAACGGCAGGTGCGAGCGGAAGGCGAAATCGGCGAAGGTATGGCGATGGAGCACGTAGTGGGCCATCAGTGAGCCTTCTTTGGCCTCGAAATAGATGCGGAACTCGCCGACCCGCAGCCGGTGGTAGGTATGTCCCGCCCGGCGGACGGACCCGAGGTCGGACCGTCCGGCGAGGAGGTCCTCCGGCGTCAGCGAGGAGAACGCCTCGACGACCTCCATCTGCTCCAAGGTGGGCAGCTTGCCCAGGGCGCGCATGGCCTGGTCGCTGAAGTTGACTTGGTACATCGGAAACGAAGCCAACCACGCGGGGCCTGTTTCCGCAATCAATCAGTTGCCCGGGACCAGGCGGCGATCAGCGAATCCGCCCTTTTTTCGACCATATCCAGTACTTTTTCGAAATCTGTCGCCTCGCCGTAATACGGATCCGGCAAGGCTCGGTCGCCCAGAAAAAGCGCGAGCTTACCGTGGTGTTCCGGCGGGCAAAGGTCGCGTAGCACGCCGAGGTTCAGCGTGTCCGCGGCGAGGAGCAGGTCGAAATCTCGGAAGTCGTCCGGGCCGACCTGGCGGGCACGTAGGCCCGAGAGGTCGTAGCCGCGTTTGGCCGCGTGGCGGATGCTCCGTACATCCGGCGGTTCACCGAGGTGGTAATTCTCCGTGCCGGCGGAGTCCAGTTGCAGGACGAGCCCGGCCCGGCGGGCGTGCACGCGCAGCACCTCCTCCGCCGTCGGCGAACGGCAGATGTTCCCCATGCAGACGAGGAGGATGCGGCGGGGCCGGCCGGTCACTTACTTACCGAGCAGTTTCTTGAGGACGGTTAGGTCCGTGCCGTCCTTGGAGAGTAGCTGGCCATCCTTGCCGTACACGAGGAGCGTGGGGATACCGCTCACGCCCTGTTCCCGCTTGATGGCGCTCCCGCCTGCCGACTTAAAGGGTACAGCGGGCCAAGGCATTTTGGTTTCCTTCATGTAGGTGAACATTTGGTCTTCAGCTCTGTCGCTGCTGATGAAGACGACTGCGAGTTTGGTCTTATTAGCGTTGGCGAACTTGACGAGTTCCGGCGTGAAAGCGCGGCAGGGCGGGCACCAGTGGGCGGAGCAGTAGACGGCCACAGTCTTGTCTTTCAGGGTCGTGATGTCGACGGCCTTGCCGGCATTATCGACGAGGCCTTCGGGGAAGCGCGTCTTCCAATCGAAGTCCGCGGCGGATGCGAGGGTGGCGCAGAGCAGGAGGCTGAGGGAGGCGAGGAACGATTTCATAGGGGTGAAGGGTAACAGA
>Ga0255109_1000060_pt1 | contig 27519 bp, 22 predicted proteins | sample Law_Miss_RepB_8h_FD_188471 | JGI IMG/M metagenome (GOLD analysis project Ga0255109, IMG submission 188471) | Freshwater microbial communities from St. Lawrence River, New York, United States - Law_Miss_RepB_8h | ecosystem: Environmental > Aquatic > Freshwater > River | place: USA: New York... | reverse complement strand
CTCTTGGCGTAGCCTGCGTCCTCATCGGCGATGCGTAGCCAGAAGCGGGTACGCATAGCGTCATGCGAGAAGTTATGGATGGTCGGCTGGCTGCTCATGGCTTATTTCCCTATGAAAATGCTTTCGTGGGCTTTGGCAACCAGCACCCAGTAGCGGTCGCCGCTCGCGCGAAGAGTCAGGCTGTCGACCGTATAACCAGGCACACGCGGCTCGCTGAAGTCGGTCGCCGGGATCAGGCGAAGGGGTGCCCGGGCGGCCTCCGGGAAGTCCCCGTAGCCGACCTGATATTTCCTGAGATAATACGGGAGCGGCCAATAATGCCCACCGTCCACGGCGATATAGAACTTGTCGCCGCAAGCCTTCGCCAGGTCAGCAACTTGGCGATCGAAGGTACGGATACCGGTCAACGTCGGCGTGTGATCGGACAACGACGGCCGGGCCAGCCAGGCGATCGTCATCAGGGCGGGGGCGAGGACGGTCGGCCGCACGGTCCGGCCGACGAGCAGATAGGGCAGCGCGAGCGTCAGGGGAAGCGCGAAGACCAGGAGGAGGAGCCAGGGCGTCTTGTAGGGCAAGGCGAGGTGGAACAAGTAGACCAGCGCGGCGACCAGACAAGGGAGGTCGGCGGCGTGCCGACTCCGCCAGGCGCCGCGGGATAATCCCGGGCGGGCCAGCGCGAAGACGACGAGCCAGAGCGCCGCCCAGAGCCACGGGGTCAGGCTGACGGCGTGCAAGGTGTCTTCGGATTGGCCGCTCGCCACGCCGAGGGAACGCGCCAACTGCAGCCACCAGGTCTTCAGGCCGGAGAGATCCGTGAAGCCGACGGATTGGAAACACGCCCAGGAGGCGACCAGGCCGACGCCAAAACGCAGCCAGCGGCGGTCGGCGACGAAGCGACCGAGCAACCGCAAAGCCACGAGGAACAGCAATAGGTAAGCCGCCGCGGTGACCTTGCAGGCGAGGGCGAAGCCGAACGCCGCGCCGGAGAGGAGCCACCAGCGGGAGGATGCCGGCGACCCTTCCGCGCGGAGCCACAAGGCGACGCCCCAGATGAACCCCGCCGCCAGGAGCATCTCCTGGATGTAGTAATAGCCGAACGGCGTGCACCCCCCGGTCAACACGATGAAGGCCGCCGTAGCATAGCGTGCGCCCTTGCCCACCCCGGGGAGGATCAAGGCCGCCGCCGCCATGAGCCCGAGGAAGACCGCGACGACGCTGCGCAGGAAATGTTCGCTCATGTCCGTCGGCGCGGTCCCGGTCGCCTTGGCCGCGAGGAGCAGCGCCGTGGCCAGCGTCGGCCCATGGAACTTATCCTGATGCGTACTATAGGGCGTGCCCTCCGCAAGTTCCTTGGCCAAGGACCACTGCACGGCCTCGTCCGCATGCAAGGGACCGAACGGCAGGCTGATGGTCGACCAGACGAAGGCGCAGGCGATCACGATGAAAAGGCCGAACCGCGAGACCTCACCCGACTGGCCGGAAGCCTCCGCCATCAGTCGCCGAAGCGCTTCTGCAGCGCCGTCTTGACGTCGAGCGGCACGAGCGCCGCGGCCATGGGGCCCTGCCCTTCCCGCCAGGCGTAGACGGTGGTCAAGGCGCCCTTCGCGACCGGCCGGTCGCCGACCTGCGCGGTGAAGCCCCAGACCAGCTTCTTGTCGCCGATCTCGACCGGCGTGAGCGTCAGCGCAACGACCTCGCCGCGATGCACCGGCGAAAGGTAGTCACACTCCACCCGCACGCGCGGAAAGCCGCTGAGTCTGGCGCCATCGGCCTTCAGGAACGGCAGGCCGAGCTCGCGGAAGAGCGCCTCCTCCGTGGCCTCGACCCAGAAGAGGATCGTCGTGAAATGCACGATGCCCGCGGCGTCCGTGTCGGCGAATTGGGCGCGGTGCTCGACGGTGAAGGGGGCCATGGCTCCATCCAAGCCGGCTACCTGCCCGGTGCAACCGCCAAGGCGTCAACGGCCCCGGCGGCCGGAGCGGAGCCACCCGACGTCGACGGAGGCGCCTCCGGAGGCTTGGACGCATCGCAACAGGAAAGCCTGCGGCGTGGTCTGGATGCTGTAGAGGTAGAGCCGGGGGCCTTGGTGGCGGTCGGCCCGGCCGAAGGCCTCGAGCCACGCGCGCTCCCACCGGTAGCTCGGGGCCTTGCGTTGATTCACCCGGTGGTAGGCGCTGTCCGAGTAAATCAGGTGCGGGACGCCCTTGGCCCCCTCCTCGTAGATGCGGACCCCGTCCTGAAAATCCGAGAACACGACAAGGGCGTCGTAGGGCTCGGCGAGGAGCCGGTCGAGCCACGCGCCGAGCGAGCCCTTCTCGCACGCCTCGCGGATCTTCGCCTGCAGGCGTTGCCCCGCCGACGTGAGCGTCGCCACCACGGTCTCGGTGGGGCCCTCACGCAGCCTCGGCGCCTCGCCGCGGAAATACCGGCCGTGCACGATGGCGTCGTCCAAGGCCACCACGCGGGCTCCGTCGAAGCGGAACACGTCGGCGTCCGGGAACTGCTTCCGGATCTCGGCGTCGACGCGCTCGAGGTATGGCTTCATCGAGCCGGAGCAATCCAGGTAGACGGCGACCTTCAGGGCCCGGATGGTCGCGCCGAGCACGGGTTTGCCGACAAAACCACCGACGGCGCCCAAACCGGTGCCCGTGCCCCGCCCGACGCCCCCGCCAAAACCACGCCCTTCGCCGAGCCCCGCGCGGCCGGCGACCGCTGCGGCGCCCGCCGGACCGCCCAAGGAGCTCGTCGCCGGCAAGTCGGGCAGGGTCACGCTGCTGGGACCGGCCACGGAGATGCGGCGCAGAGGGGCCACCGGCCGGGCCGGCGGCGTCGCCCGGCGGACAGGGATTCCGGCGCCGACTTCGCGCCCACCGGCGAAGACCTGAATGGTGGGATCGGGACGCGGCGGCTCCAGCGTGGTCCGGGAAACGACGAACCAGGTGGCCAGGGCGACCAGCCCGACGTGGACCAACAGGGAGGCAAGGAACCCACGCCACGAGCGCGGGACGCGGCGGGCGGCGAGCAAGGGTGCGGCGGACGACATCCCTCCCAGCCTAGGCAAAGCCAAGGCCCAGCAAGCGCCGGGCCTTGGAGTCCATCACCTGAGGGGGCGACCTCAGCGCGGGGGCTTGTAACCCTTGGCGGCGGGCAACGGCACGCCCGCGGCCGGAGCCGCTCCGGCCGCGGCGGGGTCGCCGCTGGCGGCGGCGGCGGTCTCGGGGGGCGGCTGACCACCGGTGCGGAGCCAATCGACCATCTTGATCTGGCCGCCCGAAGCGACGACGCACTTGGAGAGCAGCTGCTGCGGCTCGACTTGGGTGGAGAAACAGTAGAGGCGCGGCCCCTTGCCGTCCTTGGCATCTGAGAAGGACTTGAGCCACTCCTCCTCCCAGCGCCGCTCGGTCGGCTTGCGGGTATCGTTGCCGCGGGCCACGTCGGCGCGGATGCCGTCGTAATAAATGATGGGGTATCCGCCGCCCTGGACGTTGGTCTCGGCCTTCTCGCCCTTGATGCGGTACTGCGTCACGCCGTCCTGGAAGTCGGAGAAGAGCACCAGCGCGTCGTAGGAGCGCTGCTGGCGCATGACGTCGATCCAAGCGCCGGCGGAGCCCATCTTGAAATTATCGTCGAACTTCTTGTAGATGTTCTTGCCCACACCTGTGAGCTTCTTCTGGTCCGTCTCGCGGACCCCCAGTCCGGAGGAGCGCACCGGCTGGCCGCGGAAATTGTCGCCGCCGATCACCATGCCATCCTGCACCGTGATGAAGAGCCCGTTGTAGCAGTAGACGTCGGCGTCCGGGAACTGCTTGCGGATCTCAGCCTCGACACGGTCGATATAGCCCGACATCGAGCCGGAGGCGTCCATGAAGACGGCGATCTTGGCGGCGAAGATCTTGGCGCCCATGACGGACTTGCCGACGAAGTTGCGGCCATTGCCGACGCCGACGCCCATCCCGGAGCCGATGCCGCCGCCGGAACCGCCGCCGAAGCCCTTCGAGCCGCCGCCCGCGGTCATGCCCGACATCATCGAGGCGCTGGAGGAGACCGGCAGGTCCGGCAGGGAGATGGTGGCCGTGGTGCTCTTCGAGGTGATGCGCGCCGCGTTCTTCGCCAGGGTCTTGGCGTTCTTGGGCTGGATCTTGTGCGGCTGGACCTTGGCGCGGTCACCCGAGTTGCCGCCGCCGGCGCCGGTGGCGAAGCTATCCGGGTCCTTCTTGACCGAATCCGTGACGGTGGAGATCACCCAGATCGCGGCGATCAGGATGAGCACGCCGTGGATGATCAGGGAGATGGTGAGGCCTTCGCCGCCAAGCTTCTGCCAGAAGGAGCGGCGCTGGCGCGCGGTCTTCAATTCCGGCTCCGGCAGGCCCTCGGAGGACGACCCAGACGGGTCGACCAGGGGAAGGTCGTCCGCAGGGGGAGGAGGGGGAGTTTCTTCGCTCATCGGACGACTCGGGGTAGCGAGGATTGTTAATGAGGGATTTTTTCCTTCAACCCCTTTCTCCGCCCCTGAAGGGGAGCACCCCGCCCCCTAAAAATGGGCTTGCACCGCTGGCCGGACCGCCCTCTATTCCACCTTCCACTGATTGCAGGGTGGAGCAGCCCGGTTAGCTCGTCAGGCTCATAACCTGAAGGTCGTAGGTTCAAATCCTACCCCTGCACCCAATTTCAAATCGTTCTTATTCAAAGGCTTGCGGGTGAGTGAAAATGCCCATCACTTTGAACTTGTCAGTCCCGGGAGTATTTGAACGATATCCCCTGTTAACTTTGTCCTACGGGACAATGGGGTAAGTAAGATAAAGTAGTAAAAAACAGGCGGCTTGCATAGGGGTATGCAAGCCGCCTCCTTTTTGGGGGATCGCTCCCCCGCCCCGCCGACAAAAAAGCCCGGCACCTCGCGGTCCGGGCTTCGTCGTGCCGGGAATCCGGGAGGCCTCAGCCGCCGGACATCTTGGTGATGAGCGCGATGAGCGGGAGGAACATCGCGAGTACGATCGTGCCGACGACCACCGCCAGACCCACGATGAGCACGGGCTCGATGATGGAAGTCAGCGCCCCGACGGCGTTGTCGACCTCTTCGTCGTAGATGTCGGCCACGCGGTTGAGCATCTCGGGCAGCTGGCCCGTCTCCTCGCCGACCTGGATCATCGAGGTGACCATCTGCGGGAAGACCCCGGTCTGCTCGAGCGGGACGGAGAGCGGCTCGCCGTCGCGCACGCGGTCATGGACGCGCTCGAGGGACTTGGCGATGACGACGTTGTCGAGGGTGTCGCGGGTGATGTTGATCGCCTGCAGGATCGGCACGCCGGAGGCCATCAGGGTGCCGAAGGTGCGGGCGAAGCGCGAGACCGAGACGATCTGCACGAAGCCGCCGACCTTCGGGAGCTTGAAGATGATGCGGTCAAAGATCTCCTTGCCCTTGGGCGAGGCCAGCCACGCCTTGAAGCCGACGAAGCCGCCGATGATGACGACCGGGGTGATGTACCAGTAGGTCACGAGGGCGTTGGAGATGCCGACGACGAACGCGGTGAGCGCCGGCATCTGCGTCTTCTGGCCGCTGAGCAGGTTCTGGAAGGAGGGGACGACCTTCACCATCAGGATGAAGACGATCACCACGGCCACGCTCACGACGACGGCCGGGTAGACCATCGCGGACTTCACCTTCTTCTGGATGCGGGAAGCCTTCTCGCGGAACTTGGCGAGGCGGTCCAGGACCTTGTCGAGCACGCCACCGGCCTCGCCCGCGCGGATCATGTTTACGAACAGGCGGTCGAAGACCTTGGGGTGGGCCTGTAATGCCTCGGAGAGGTTGTTGCCCTGCGAGACGCTCTCGGCGATGTTCGCGAGGATGCCCTTGAAGACCGGGTTACGTTCCTGCTTGTGGATCAGCTCGAGCGCGCGGAGCAGCGGCAGGCCGGCGGTGATGAGGGTCGCCAGCTGGCGGGTCATCACGGTGACGTCGTCCTGGGTGACCTTGGCGCCGAAGCTGAAGCCGGGCTTCTTGGCGGGGGCGCCACCGACGAGGGGCTTGGCCGCGCCGCCGTCCCCGGCTAGGGTCGTGACCATGAGGCCGCGGGCCATGAGCTTCTGGCGGGCCTGCTCCTCGCTGGCCGCGTCGATCTTACCGGAGGTCTGGGCGCCGTTGCGGTCGATCGCGTTGTACTTGTAGTCGGGCATGGGATGGGGATGGGTAAGGGGTTTAGGTGTACTTCAGGACTTCCTCGATGGTGGTGTGGCCGTCGAAGATGCAGCGCAGGCCGTCCTCGCGGAGCGGTCGCATGCCCACCTCGATCGCCTTCTGCTTCAGCACCAGGGTCGGGGACTTCTGGGTGATGAGGGTGCGGATCGGGTCGCTGATGGTCATCAGTTCGAAGAGGCCCTGGCGGCCGCGGTAGCCCGAGCGGTTGCACTCGGGGCAGCCCTTGCCGAAGTAGAACTTGCGGTTCGCAATCTCGAGCGCGTCGACGTCGAGCATGTTGATGACCTCCTTGTCGGGCTCGTAGGCGGTGCGGCAGCCCTTGCAGATGCGGCGCAACAGGCGCTGGGCAAGCACGCCTTCGAGCGAGGCGGAGATGAGGAACGGCTCCAGCCCCATGTCGATGAGGCGGGTGACGGCGCCCGGGGCGTCGTTGGTGTGGAGCGTGGAGAGCACGACGTGGCCGGTCAGGGACGCCTGCACGGCGATCTGGGCGGTCTCAAGGTCGCGGATCTCGCCGACCATGATCGTGTCGGGGTCCTGACGCAGGAAGGAGCGGAGCGCCGCGGCGAAGGTCAGGCCGACCTGGTGGTTGATCGGGACCTGCATGATGCCTTCGACCTCGTACTCGACGGGGTCCTCGGCGGTGAGGATCTTGACGTCCTCGGTGTTCACCTCGCGGAGCGCCGAGTACAGGGTGGTGGTCTTGCCGGAACCGGTCGGGCCCGTGACGATGAAGATGCCGTTGGGGCGGCCGACCATCGCGCGGATACCCTCCTTGATGTCCTCCTGCATCGAGAGCGCGTCGAGGCTCAGGTTGACGACGGTCTTGTCCAGGATGCGGAGCACGACGGACTCGCCGAACTGCGTCGGGAGGGTCGACACGCGGAGGTCGATGGCGCGGCCGCCGATGGTGGTCTTGATGCGGCCGTCCTGCGGGACGCGGCGCTCGGCGATGTTGAGGGAGGAGAGGACCTTGACGCGCGCGATGACGGCCGACGCCAGGTTCTTGGGCGGCGGGGCCATCTCGTACAGCGAACCGTCGATGCGGTAGCGGATGCGAAACTGGTCCTCGAACGGCTCGAAATGGATGTCGGACGCCTTGGCCTTGACGGCCTCTTGGAGCACCAGGTCGACGAAGCGGATGATCGGGGCCTGGCTGGCCTGCTTGGTCACGTCCTCGTCGGTGACGGCGGCGGCGCCCTCGACCTGCTCGAACTCGCCGAGGAGGTCGTCCATCGACGTGGCCGAGGCCTCGCCATAGCTGCGGATCACGCCGGCCTCGACCTGCTCCGGGTCGCCGACCGCCAGCTCGATATCGCGCTTAAGGATGAAGGTCAGCTCGTTGACCGCACCGTAATTGAAGGGATCCTTGGCGAGCAGGGTGAGCTTGCCGGCCTCGTCGGCCACGGGCACCACCATGTACTTGTGGGCCTGGGCGGGCTTGAGCAACCGGATGACCTCGGCGTCGGGCTCCGCGGGCACGACCGAGTAATACTGCACGTGGAGGTGGTCGGCGACGGCCTGCAGGATCGCGGGACGGTCCGCGAGACCGGCGTCGATCAGGCCGGCCGCGAAGGACTTGCCCGTCGTCGCCTGGGACTCCCAGATCTCGTCGGCTTGGGTCTGGTCCACGAGGCCCGCCTCGAGGGCGATTTCGCGGAGAAGGTCGCTATGGTCATCAAACATGGGAAAGGGAGGGTCAGCGGGCGGCGCCGCCCTTGATGCGCTGGCGCATCATCTCGGAGTCCTGGGCATAGTTGAAGACCTCCTCCTCGGGGATGATGCCCTGGTTGAAGAGGGCGAGTAGGTCGGCGTCGAGGGTGCGCATGCCGCGGGAAGCCCCGGTCTCGATATCGGAGGTGATCTGGAACGTCTTGTTCTCGCGGATCTTGGCCGCGATGCCATCGGTCCGGATCATGATCTCGTAGGCGGCGACGCGCTTGTCGTCGGTGGTCCGCAGCAGGCACTGGGAGATGACGGCGACGACGGAGGAGGCGAGCTGGACGCGGATCTGGTCGCGGGCCCCGGCGGGGAAAGCGTCCAGGATGCGGTCGACGGTGCGGGCGGCGCCGGTCGTGTGGAGGGTGCCGAAGACGAGGTGGCCGGTCTCGGCGGCGGAGACGGCGGCCTCGATGGTCTCGAGGTCGCGCATCTCGCCGATGAGGATGACGTCGGGGTCCTGGCGGAGGGCCGAGCGGATGCCGTCGGCGAAGCTGGGGACGTCGTTGTGCACCTCGCGCTGGGTCACCACGCAGTTCTTGTGCGCGTGGTAGTACTCGATTGGGTCCTCGATGGTGACGATGTGGCCGTCCTCGTTCTGGTTCAACCAGTCGATCATCGAGGCGAGCGTGGTCGACTTGCCGGAGCCGGTCGGGCCGGTGACGAGGATCAGGCCGCGGGGGCGGCGCAGCAGGTCCTTGATCATCGGCGGGAGCCGGAGCTGCTCGAGCGTGAACATCTTGGCCGGGATTAGGCGGAGGACCATGCCCAGGACGCCCTTACCGCGGTAGACGTTGACGCGGAAGCGGGCCTTCTTGTGGAAGGAGAAGCCGTAGTCGCAGCCGCCGTCGCGCTTGAGCCGCTCTAGCTGCTCGGGGGGCGTGATGGACTGGACGAGGGCTTCGGTGTCCTCCGGGGTGAGGGCGGCGCCCTCGATGGAGACAACGCTACCGGAGACGCGGAGGCTGGGGGCGCGACCCACGTGCAGGTGGAGGTCGGAGGCGCCGTTCTCGATCATCGCCTCGAGGAGCTGGTGGATATCGTAAGCCATGGTCAGAGTACATCGTCGGCGACGGTGGCGCCCATGACCTCTTCGATCGTGGTCATGCCGGAGGCGACCTTGCGCTGGCCGTCCTCGCGCATCGTGCGCATGCCGGCCTCGCGGGCCTTGCGCCGGAGGTCGACGAGGGTGGCGCCGGAGTAGATCATCTCCTGGATCTCCTCGGTGATGACGAAGAGCTCGAAGACGCCGCGGCGGCCCTTGTAACCGCGTTCGCCGCACTTCGCGCAACCGGCGCCCTTCATCGGACTCGCGCCGGCGATGTCCTGCTCGGTCATCCCGATGGTGTAGAGTTCCTTGGCGGTCGGCTTGTAGGGCTTGGCGCAGGACTGGCAGACCCGGCGCACGAGGCGCTGGGCGAGGGCGCCGCGGAGCGCGGCGGAGACGAGGAAGGGCTTGACGCCGATGTCGACGAGACGGGTCACGGCGCTGACGGAATCATTGGTGTGGAGGGTCGAGAACACCATGTGGCCGGTGAGGGCCGCGTTGATGGCGATCTCCGCGGTCTCCAAGTCGCGGATTTCGCCGATCATCACGATGTTCGGCGCCTGGCGGAGCATCGCGCGGAGCGCGGCGGCGAAGGTCATGCCGACGTCGCGCTTGACCTGCACCTGGTTGATGCCGGCCATCTGGTACTCGACCGGGTCCTCGACGGTGATGATCTTGCGGTCGGGCTTGTTGATGTAGTTCAGCGCCGAATAGAGCGTGGTCGACTTACCGGAACCGGTCGGGCCGGTGACGAGGAAGACGCCGTCGGAACCCGAGATGAGGCCCTGGAACTTGGCCTGGTCGTCGGCGAAGAAGCCGAGTTCGGGGAGGCCGAGCTTGAGGCCTTCCTTGTCGAGGATTCGCATGACGATCGACTCGCCGTAGACGGTCGGAAGGACGGACACGCGCAAGTCGATGTCGCGGCCGCCGGTGCGGGCCTGGATGCGGCCGTCCTGCGGGATACGCTTCTCGGCGAGGGAGACCTCGGCCATGAGCTTGAGGCGGGAGATGATCGAGGCCTGCAGACGCTTGGGCGGGCCCTTCATCTCCTGCAGTACGCCGTCGATGCGGAAACGCACGCGGAAACGCTTCTCGAGGGGCTCGAGGTGGATGTCGGACGCCTTGCGGCGGATGGCGTCGACGATCAGCGAGTTGACGTAACGGATGATCGGGGCGTCGTCCTCCTTGACGTCCCCGCCCTGCGGCAGCTCGACGGAGAGCCCGTCGCCCTCGGCCTTGCCGAAGACGTCGGAGTAAGAGACGTTCATCTGACCCCCGCCGTAGCAACGTGCGATCGCCGCCTTCAGGGCGTCGGGCGTCGCGAGTTTGGGGTTGATCGGGAGCTTGAGGACCCGGGAAAGGGAGTCGAGGGTCTCGGTGTCGAGGGGGTCGGCGATCGCGACCAGCAGTTCGACCCCGTCCATCTGGAGCGGCAGGAGATTCTGGCGCTCGGCCTGCTCCCGGCTCACGAGCTTCAGCAGATCCTCAGCCGGGGTGACTTGGGCGACATCGACGACCTCCATGTCGAACTCGAGGCCCAACGCCTGGGTGATGGCGGCCCACGTGACCTTCCCCCCTTCGACCAATTTGGCCAAGGCGGCGGTGTCGGGGTGCTGCCCGTCCGGGACCTGGCCCAGTTCGGCCCTCGCTTCGGCGACCTGGGCCGAGGTCACGAGACCCTTATCTTGGATGAATTGGATGACGAAATCGTCGGCGGTCGTCACGGTAGGGAAATCCAGTCGGAAGGTGGGGTGAGGAGGATCAAGCCGAGGGCGCGGAATGACGGGAAAGGAAAACCTAAATCCGACGACCCTTGCCGCAATCGCAAAGTCGGGCAAAGGCGGTTCTAAACCTTGGCCTGCAACCGATCGACCAGGTCCGCGACCTGCGCATCGAGGAATGCGAGGTCGCCATCGTTGAAGAGAACGTGGTCCGACTTCTTAACCTTCTCTGCCAAAGGTGCTTGCGAATCTATCCGCGCCTTGGCCGCCTCCGGGCTAAGCCCTCGACGCTCCAAACGAAGCAACCTCACCGGGTCGGAACAGCTGACGCACACCACCGCATCGAATTCCGCCGCCAGGTTCTTCTCGAAAAGCAACGGAATCTCGACCAAGTGATGCCGCGAACGATCGGCCACAGCCTGGGCGCGTCGCCGGGCGACCTCCGGGTGGGTGATCGACTCCAGGAACGCCCGCTCTGCCGAGTCGGCGAAAACTCTGTCGGCGATCCAAGCCCGGTCGGGGGTCCCCTCCCCTGCCAAGCAAGCCTGCCCCCAGCGCCCGACCAGCTGGGCGACGCAAGCAGCCGAGTTCAGGACCTCCCGGGCCAGGGCGTCGGCGTCGACGACCTGGAAGCCCCGGCGGGCAAAGCAGGCGGCCGCGGCGGACTTGCCGCAACCGATGCCGCCAGTGAGTCCGATGACCATGGGTAAAAAATACCCCCGGGGGCACCGGGGGCAAACCTCAAGCAGGGCTCGGGGCCGACTGCGTGCCAGTTTCGGGCGACGTCAGGGGCGGGGGCACCTCGCGGACGGGCGGCAGCACCGGCTGGCCGACAATCGGGGTCTGGAGCGCACCGGTCTTGAGGATCTCCATGACATGGACCCCGTCCAGCGTCTCGTGCTCGAGGAGGGCCTCGGCGATCTTGCGATGGGCCTCGGCATGCTCGGCGATGAGCTTCTCGGCGCGGGCGAACTGCTCGTTGACGATGCGGGCCACGGCCTCGTCGATGCGGCGGGCGGTCTCATCGCCGTGGGACTGGGTGCGCGAAATCTCGCGGCCGAGGAAAACGGTGTCGGAATTCTCGCCGAAGGCGATCGGGCCGAGGTCGCTCATGCCCCAGTCGCAGACCATCTGGCGGGCCATGCGGGTCGCCTGCTTGATGTCGGAGGAGGCCCCGTTGGAGACGTCGCCGGTGGTGACGCGCTCGCCGATGCGGCCAGCCATCGCCATGCAGATGTAGTTCAGGAGGCGCTGCTTCGAATAGCCGAGCAGATCCTTCGTCGGCATGAGCATCGCCATGCCGAGGGCGCGCCCACGCGGGATGATGGTCACCTTGTGGAGCGGCAACGCGCCGTCGTCGATGAGCGCCTGGACGACCGCGTGCCCGGCCTCGTGGTAGGCGGTGCTGCGGCGATCCTCCTCGTCCATCCCCTTCTTGCGCTCGCGACCGTAGGCGATCTTGTCGCGGGCCTCCTCGACATCCACCATCTCGACCTTGTCGCGCTGGCGGCGGCCGGCATGCAACGCGGACTCGTTGAGCAGGTTGGCCAGGTCGGCGCCGGACATGCCGGTCGTCATGCGGGCGATGCGGGCGAGGTCGACCGACGGGGCGAGCTGGAAACGCTTGGCGTGGACGGTCAGGACGGCCTCGCGGCCGCGCAGATCGGGCAGGTCGACGAACACCTGGCGGTCGAAACGGCCCGGGCGGAGCAGAGCCGCGTCGAGCACGTCGGAACGGTTGGTCGCGGCGATGACGATCACCCCGGCTTGGCTGTCGAACCCGTCCATCTCGACGAGCAGCGAGTTGAGCGTCTGCTCGCGCTCGTCGTTGCCGCCGCCGAGGCCGGCGCCGCGCTGGCGGCCAACCGCGTCGATTTCGTCGATGAAAATGATGCAGGGGGCGAGTTTGCGGGCCTGCTCGAAGGTGTCGCGCACACGGGCGGCACCCACGCCCACGAACATCTCGACGAAGTCGGAGCCGCTGATGCTGAGGAACGGCACGCCGGCTTCGCCGGCGACCGCGCGGGCCAGGAGGGTCTTGCCGGTGCCGGGGGGGCCGACCATCAGGACGCCCTTCGGAATGGAGGCGCCAATCTTGGTGAAACGCTTCGGGTCCTTGAGGAAGTCGACGATCTCCTTGACCTCTTCCTTGGCCTCGTCGCAACCCGCGACATCCTTGAAGGTGGTGGTTTCCTTGTCCGTGGAGTTGAGGCGGGCGCGGCTCTTGGCGAACTGCATGGCGCCCTTGTTCGCGTTCTTCAGGAAGCGGTACATCATGTACAGCAGCAGGCCCGAGATGAGCAACGTGGGCAGGACGTTGTAGAGGAACATGGTCAGGCCGGTCTGGGCCGGCGCCTCCTCGAACTTGGGGACGCTGGCACGTAGGGCCTCGTAATCCTTGTCGGTCAGCTTACCCTGGGCGACGAACCGGGACTTCTCCTGGGAGTCGGCGCCCTTGACCTCGAGTTCGCCGCTGAGCTGGTACCAACTGGGGGAGCCACCGGTCGGGTCGGACTTGATCGTGATGGACTTGATCTTCTTCTCCTGGGCCATGACCAGCAGCTTCGGCACGGTGAGCGCGTCGGGGGCCTTGGCCGGCCCGGCCGAGTAGTTGACGAGCAGGAAGATGGCCAGCATCAGGAGCAGCCAGACGATTACCGGCTTGGTGTTCACGCGCTTTCCACCGCGGTCATCATCGTTGTCGTTTTGACTCATGAAGGGAGGCTTGAACCTACCCGCGAGGCGTCCCATGTCAACCGGACAGCCCCCTTCGCCGGCCCCGTCAGGCGGTGGGAGTCGGCGGGCGGGAGGCCCGGAACCCAGAGGATCGCCTCGCCGACCAGCACGACCGGCAGCGCCTCCCTCACCCCCGCGGGGATTTTGCGGTTGATGAGCAGGTCCGAGACCTTGGCCGTGCCGGGCGCACCCAGCGGCTGGTAGCGATCGCCGGCGACCCGCCCGCGCCAATGTAGGTCGCCGGTGGGCGCGCGGAGATACGCCTCGCGCTCCGGCGCGACTTCGCCGCGGGCCAGCCTCGTCCAGAGGGCTCCATCGACGTCGACGCGTTCGACGGTCAAGCCGGCGGCGGCGGCGCCCGGCCGCAGTGGCCGGAGTTCCGGGCCCAACGACGGCTCGGGGCGCTCGACCGACAGGCGGCCATCGCGGACATGCACCACTTCGCCGGCGACGCTGGCCCGGACCGGGGTGCCGGCGGCGATCGCCTCCAGCAAAGGCGCGAGCGATTCGGAGGAGGCCTCGCGGATTCCCTGACCGCGCAGGTAGTCGTCCAGCAGGAGGCGCCGCAGCGCCGCGGGCGCGCCGCGCAAACCGGCGACCGGCAGGCGACCCTCGGCGTCGACCTGCGCCCCGAGCTGCGCACCCCACGCGAACAACGCTTCGGCCAACTCATCCTGGATCCGCGCGGCACGCGCAAAACCTCGGGCGTACCCTTCGCCCAAAGCCCCGTCGGCGCCGGCGGCGAGCCAGGCCCGGACGCGGTTGCGCCGGGCGACGTCCGTGGCGTTGGTCGCGTCCTCGCGCCAAGGCAGGCCCGCCGCGCGGAGCGCCGCGACCAGGTCGGCCTTGCGTAGCCCGGCCGCCAGCAAGGGCCGCCAGCGCACGTGGCCGTCGCGGAAGGTCTGGTGGACGCGGGGCGCGGCGAGGCCGACGGGGCCGGCGCCGTGCGCGAGCCGCATCAGCATCGTCTCGACCTGATCGTCGACGTGATGGGCGGTCACGAGCAGACGGACGGATTGGGTGGCGCGCTGGACGCGGAAAAAGTCGTCGCGTTCCGCGCGGAGTTCCGCCTCGGAGACCGGGCCGGTCGCGGCGCGCGCCCCGCCGGTGAACGGGAGGCCGAGCCCGGCGCACAGCGCGGCGCAGAACGCGGCGTCGCCGGCCGAGGCTTCGCCGCGTACCCGATGGTCGAAGTGCCAGGCCCGCAGCCGCGGGCGCACCGCCTCGTCAGCCCAGAGCGCGGCGAGGGCGAAGACCGAATCCGCCCCGCCGGAGAGGCCGACCGCGATCGGTCCAGCCGGCTCCGTCGGCGGCGCCGGCACCCGCGGCAACCGCGAGGCGGCCGCGCGCAGGGCGGCGGGACTGGGCAGGCGGTCGGGCACGCGGCCAGCCTAGGCCGCGGACCGACGCTGCCAACCCAAAGCCGTGCTCAGAACGACAATGTGTCCTTGCCGAACCAGCGGCGCAGGGCGACGGGCACGCGGACCGTGCCGTCGGGCTGCAGGTTGTTCTCGAGGATCGCGGCGAGCACGCGCGGGAGGCCGAGCCCGGAGCCGTTAAGCGTATGGACGAACTCCGGCTTGCCGTCCTTCGGGCGGAAACGGATACCCGCGCGGCGGGCCTGGAAGTCGGTGAAGTTCGAGCAGCTCGACACCTCGAGCCAGCGCTTTTGGCCGCCGGCCCAGACCTCGAGGTCGTACTGCTTGCTGTGCGAGAAGCCGATGTCGCCCGCGCAGATCAGGAGCACACGGTACGGAAGCTCGAGCTTCTGGAGCAGGCGCTCGGCGTCGCCGCGGAGCGACTCGAGCTCGTCGAAGGACTTGTCCGGATGGACCCACTTCACGAGCTCGACCTTGTCGAACTGGTGGAGGCGGTTGAGGCCGCGGACATGCGCGCCCCAGCTGCCGGCCTCGCGACGGAAGCACGGCGTGTAGCCGGCGCGCTTCACCGGCAGCGCGGCCTCGTCGAGGATCTCGTCGCGGAAGAAGTTCGTCACCGGCACCTCGGCCGTGGGGATCAGGTAGAAATCGTCGGTCTGCGCGTGGTACATCTGCCCTTCCTTGTCGGGCAGCTGGCCGGTGGCCGTGGCGCTGGCGGCGTTGACGAGCAACGGCGCATGGACCTCGGTGTAGCCGCTCGCGCCGGCCTCCTCGAGGAAGTACTGGATGAGCGCCCGGACCAGGCGAGCCATGTCGCCCACGTAGAACGGGAAGCCGGCGCCGGTGACCTTCACGCCGCGCTCAAAGTCGATCGCCTTATTGAACCAAGCGATATCCCAGTGCGGCTTCGCCGCGGGGGAGATGAGTCTGGCGTGGTCGCCCCACTCGAGGACGACCTGGTTATCGGCCTCGGTGCGGCCCGCGGGCACGGAGTCGTGCGGGATGTTCGGGACGGAGAGCGCGACGGCCTTCATGCGTTCCTCGGCCTCGGCGACCTTCTTCTCCAGGTCCTTGACCTGCGCGGAGGCGGCCTTCATCTCGACGACCTTGGCCTGGAACTCCGGCGAGCCCTTCGGCAACGCGGCCATCTCCTTGTTGGCGGCGTTCTGGGCGGACCGGGCGACCTCGAACTCGGCCAACGCATGGCGGCGGGCCTCGTCGGCGGCGAGCACGGCGTCGAGGTCGACCTGGAATTTCTTCCGGGCGACGCCCTTGCGGACGAGCTCGATGTTTTCGCGGAGGAACTTGGGGTCCAGCATGGGGCGACATTGCCCAATTCCCCCGCCGGAGGGCAACGGGGAATTATCGGCCGCAGCGGCCGCGGACGGGCACGCGCCAGGACAAGCCCCGCTGCGCGAACAGCGGGACTTGCTTTAGTGCTATGCTTCGCGCCTTAGACTCGGTTCACCTCGGGGGTGAAGACCTCGTCCGGACGGAAGAAACGGCGCACCTCGGCGTCCGCGGCGGCGGGGCTGTCCGAGGCGTGGCAGACGTTGCGCATCATCTCGGTGCCGTAATCGCCACGGATGGTGCCCTTCGGAGCCACTTTGGAATTCGTCGGCCCGAGCAGTTCGCGCACCTTGGCGATCACGTTCTCGCCGGTTAGGACCGCCACGATCACGGGGCGGGAGGACATGAAGGCCTCGATCTCGGGGTAGAAAGGCTTGTCGGCCACGTGGGCGTAATGCTCACGCAGCTGGGCGGAGGTCAGGCGGGTCATCTTGCTGGCCTGAATCTCGAAACCGGCGGCCTCGAAACGGGCGAGGACGGTGCCGCAGAGACGGCGATCCATGCAATCGGGCTTCAGGATGATGAGAGTCTTTTCCATAAGGAACCTTCGGGAGAGAAGGCGGTCAGCCACACTTGGGCTTTTACGCACCTTTGACAAGCCCGAAACCCTCCCGGAACCCGATTTCAGGGGAATTATAGGGCAAAAACGAGGCAAACGGCCTGGACCGCCAGGGCCTTACCCTGCCCGATCGAGTCCATCCCCTCGTTGGTCGTCGCCTTGATTCCCACCTGGTTCGGCTGGATTCCGGCGATTTTGGCCACGGAAGCCTTCATGGCCTCGACATGAGTCATGACCTTGGGGCGCTCCCCGATCAGGACCAGGTCAAGGTTGCCGATTTTCCAGCCGGCCCGACCCGCTTCCTGGACCGCCCGGGCGAGGATCAAAGCCGAATCCATGCCTTTGAGGGAGGGATCCGTGTTCGGGAAGTAGTGGCCGATATCCCGGAGGCCGGCGGCGCCGAGGACCGCGTCGGCGGCGGCATGAAGCAGGACGTCCGCATCAGAATGTCCGTCGGGGCCGACCTCCGAGGGAATGCGCACTCCCCCGAGGATGCAAGGGCGCCCCGCCACCAGGGGGTGGATGTCGTAACCGAGACCGATGCGGAAAGGCGGCGTGGCGGACATGCACCTGTTCTAGGGGGTTCCAGCCCGAAAGGGAAGCCCGCGCATAAAACCCTTGAAAGGCATTCAGCCGCGGGCATTTTGGGAGCCAGTCAGTCTTCAGGCGCGGTAGCCAAGTGGTAAGGCCGGGCTCTGCAAAAGCCCCATGCGTCGGTTCAATTCCGACCCGCGCCTCCAGTTTCAAACAGGAAGGGCGTCCCCGAGACCGGGGACGCCCTTCTTCTTGGCCGGCTAGGCCGTCCTCAGCGGACGGTCTTGCTGAGGTTGGCGACGCCGTTGACCTTCGAGTTCACGCGCAGACGTAGGCCGTTGAGGCGAATGAAGCCGGTGGCGTCATCCTGGTTGTAGGCCTTGGTCGGGTCCGCCTCCATCGTGGCGATGTGCGGGTTGTACAGCGAACGCGGGCTCTTACGGCCGGCGACGTACGTGCCGCCCTTGTAGAGCTTCACGCGCACGGTGCCGGTGACGTTGCGCTGCGACTCGGTGATGAGGGCCTGGAGGGCGAGGCGCTCGGGGGCGTACCAGAAGCCGTTGTAGACGAGCGTGGCGTAACGCGGGACGAGCGAATCGCGCAGGTGCATGACCTCGCGGTCCATGGTCAGGGACTCGATCTGGCGGTGGGCGAAGTGCAGGATGGTCCCGCCCGGGGTCTCGTAGACGCCGCGGCTCTTCATGCCCACGAAGCGGTTCTCGACCATGTCGACGCGGCCGACGCCATGACGGCCGCCGAGCTTGTTGAGCGTGCGCATGACGCCGAGGGGGTCGAGCTTCTTGCCGTTGACGGCAACGCAGTCGCCCTGGCGGAACTCGAGCTCGACGAACTCCGGCTTGTCCGGGGCGTCCTCCGGGGAGACGGAGAGCTTGAACATGGCCTTGTTCGCCGGGGCGAAGGCGTCCATCCACGGGTCCTCGAGGATGCCGGCCTCGTAGGAGATGTGCAGGAGGTTACGGTCGGAGGAGTAAGGCTTCTTGGCGCTGGCCTCGACAGGGATCTTGTTGTCGGCGCAATAGGCGATCATCTCGGCGCGGCCCGGGAAATCCTTGCGGAAGGCCTCGTTGCGCCAGGGGGCGATGATCTCCAGGTCCGGGGCGAGGGCGGCGCAGGTCAGCTCGAAGCGGACCTGGTCGTTGCCCTTGCCGGTGGCGCCGTGGGCGATGGCGGTGGCGCCTTCCTTGCGGGCGATCTCGACCATGCGCTTGGCGATGAGCGGGCGCGCGATGGAGGTGCCGAGGTAGTACTGACCCTCGTAGATGGCGCCAGCCTGCATCATCGGGAAGATGAAGTCGCGGGCGAACTCGGCCTGGAGGTCGTCGACGTAGAGTTTGGAGGCCCCGGTCTTCATGGCCTTCTGCTTGAGGCCCTTGAGCTCGTCTTCCTGGCCGATGTCGGCGCAGAACGCGATCATCTCGGCGTGATGCTTTTCCTTGATCCAGGAAAGGAGGACGGAGGTGTCGAGGCCGCCGGAGTAGGCCAGGACGATTTTCTTCTGCTTGCTCATGTTAGTGGTATGGAAAAATCAACCGCGGTGGGCGGCGAGGTGGGCGAGGATGGCCTTCTGCACGTGCAGCCGGTTCTCGGCTTGGTCGAAGATGATGCTCTGCTGGCTTGCGAGTACTTCGGCGGAGACTTCCTCGCCGGGGTGGGCCGGGAGGCAGTGCATGAAATAGGCAGAGGGCTTGGCCAAGGACATCAGCTTCGCGTTGACCTGGTAAGGCTGCATGAGCTTCAGGCGTTCGGCCTTCTCGGCCTCCATGCCCATGCTCACCCAGACATCGGTGTAGACCATGTCGGCGTCTTGGACGGCGGCGGCCGGGTCGGTCGAGAAGGTGAAGGTCTCGGCGAGGCCGTCTTTCTTCAGCTGGGCGCGCACTTCGGCGCCGGGCTCATAACCGGCTGGACCGGCGAGCGCGACCGCGACGCCGAGGGCGGCGCCGCCGAGCACGAACGAGTTGGCCATGTTGCAGGCGGTGTCGCCGAGGAAGGCGACTTTCTTGCCCTTCAGGGAGGCGGCATACTGCTCCGGGCGGCCGGGGGCGTAACGTTCGGCGAGCGTGAACATGTCCGTCATGAACTGGCACGGATGCAGGAAGTCGGACAGCGCGTTGACGACGGGCATCGTGCCGCAACGGGCGAACTCTTCGAGCAGGCTGTGTTCATGGCAACGGATGACCATGCCGTGCAGGTAACGGGAAAGGACGCGGGCGGTGTCGGCGACGGTCTCACCGCGGGAGATCTGCAGATCGTCGGCGTTGAGCATCACCGGCTGGCCGCCGAGCTCATGGACGCCGACCTGGAAGGAGACGCGGGTCCGGGTGCTCTTCTTGAAGAACATGAGGCCCCAGGACTGGTGCGCGAGGGCGGCGCCGGCAGACTGGCCGCGTCCGGCCTTGAGCGCCGCGGCGGTAGCGAAGACCTGGGCCGTCTCGGCCAGACTCAGGTCGGTCTCCTTCAGGAAATGACGCATCTCGGAAAGCGTTCGAACATAGCCCTCTGGCCACGTTTGGACAGCGGAAAATAAGGGCGGAAAACCGCTCAGGCCGCCTTCCAGCCGCCCAGGACCTGACGCAGGATCGCCACGGACTCGGCCAGCTCCTCGGGCGAGGCGTTGAGCGGAGGCAGTAGGCGTACGGCCACGCCGCCGGCGGGCGCGGTAAGGATGCCGGCCTCACGGAGGGCGGCGACGACCGGGAGCGGGTCGACGTGCAGGATGACGCCAACCATGTAGCCGGCGCCGCGCACTTCCTTCACGAGGTCCGGACGCAGGATGACGAGCTCACGGAGCGCGGCATGCCAGGCGACGGAACGCTCCGCGACCTTGGCGACGAGCTGTTCGGCTTCGAGGATCTCCAGCACGGCGAGTCCCGCGGTAGCGGCCAGAGGCCCGCCACCGAAAGTGGTCCCATGCGAGCCAGCCTGGAAGAGGTCGTCGTGCGGAGGCGCCATCCAGATCGCGCCGATCGGAAAACCGCCGCCGAGGCCCTTGGCCATGGCGATCGCGTCAGGCTTCACGCCCGCGTGCTCGTAAGCGAAGAACTTGCCCGTCCGGCCGATGCCGCACTGGATCTCATCGATCAGGAAGAGGACATTGCGGGCGCGGCAGAGCTGCTCGACGCCGCGAAGGAACTCAGGGGTCGCGGGATTCACGCCGCCTTCGCCCTGGATCGACTCAATCAGGACGGCGGCGGTGCTCTGCGCATCGATCGCCTTATCCCAGGCAGCGAGGTCGTTGAGCGGGGCGGCGGTGAAGCCGGAGAGCAATGGACGGAAGCCCTTCTGGATCTTCTCCTGGGGCGTGGCGGACATGCCGCCGAACGTGCGGCCGTGGAAGGCCTTCTCGGCCACGACGACGCCGATGCAGGCGCCCTCGGCGCCGGACTTGCGCTGGCCGTGGAGGCGGGCGAGCTTGAGCAGGCCTTCGTTGGCCTCGGCTCCGCTGTTGCAGAAGATGACGCGTCCGGGACCGCAGCGGCGCGAAAGCGCCTGGGCGAGTTCGCCCTGCGGCTCGTTCCGGTAGAGATTGCTGACGTGGACGAGCTTGCCGGCCTGTTCGCTGACGCGCTTCACCCAATGCGGGTGGGCGTGACCGACGGCGTTGACGGCGATACCGGAGGCGAAGTCGAGGTAGCGCTTACCTGCGGCGTCCCAGACGTGGGTCCCCTGCCCCTTCACGAGCGTGATGGGCGGGGCGCCGTAGTTATGGGCGACGTTGGCCGCGTAGTTCGTGGCGGCGGGATCTGGGGACGGACCGCTCATCAACCGTGGACGATCTCGGTGCCGATGCCCTTGTCGGTGAAGACCTCGAGCAGGAGCGCGTGCGGCACGCGGCCGTCGATGAAGTGCACGCGGCGGACGCCTTCCTTCAGGGCCTTCACGGCACTGTCGACCTTCGGGATCATCCCGCCGGCGATGACGCCCTTGCGCTTGAGCTCGTCGACCTCGCCGACCTTGAGCGTCGCGATGAGCGAGGCCGGATCCTTCGGGTCGGCCAGCAGGCCAGGGACGTCGCTCATGAAGATCAGGCGGCGGGCCCGGAGGGAATGCGCCACCGCGGCGGCGGCCACGTCGGCGTTCGTGTTGTAGGCCTGGTCGTCGGCGTCGAGCGCGATGGGCGAGACCACCGGCAGGTGGCCGTCGGCCAGCGCCTTCTTGATCAGCTTCGTCTTCACGAACTTGATGTCGCCCACGAAACCGAGGTCCACGGGCGCGCCCTGCTCATCGGCGCCGTAGAGCTTCTCGCAGAGGTTGACGTGGTTGCCGGGCATCCCGAGGGGGTTGGCGCCGCGGGCGCGCAGGGAGTCGCAGATCTGGCCGTTGATCTCGCCATTGAGGGTCTCCTCGACGATCTTGACGGTGGCGGCGTCGGTGACGCGCATGCCGCCGCGGAACTCGGACTTGAGGCCGGCCTTGTCCATGGCGCGGGTGATGGCCTTGCCGCCTCCGTGGACGACGACGACCTGGATGCCGACGGCGGCGAGGAAGGCGATGTCCGTGGCCACGCGGTCGCGGCCCTCCGGGTTCGGGTCGTCCATGAAGCTGCCGCCGTACTTCACCACGAAGGTGGAACCGCGGAACTTATGGATGTAGGGAAGCGCCTCGAGGAGGACCTCGGCTTTCTGCGCGGCGGGAGTGCTCATCGGTCGGTGCGGGAGTGTCGACAGGGTCGGCGGGCGAGACAAGGGGGAAAGCCCGGGCTCACTCGCTCTTGTTGTAGTTCACGTAGCCGTCGGTGAGGTCGGCCGCGAGGAGGCGGAACTTCGCGTCGCCGAGGTGGAGGTCCAGGCGGACGGCGAAGCGGGCGGCCTGCACGACCTGCTTCCACCGGGGCTTGTTCGCGGGCAGGGGCTGGCCGCCGAGGACGGCGGGGACGTCGTCGTAGAAGATATCCAGCTTCGACTCGTCGAGGCCGGTGCGGGCGTAGCCAGCGGCGTCGGCGAGGCGACCCCAGTTAGGGTCCTCGCCGAACCAGGAGGACTTCACGAGAAGGGAGTTGCCGATCGCGCGGGCGATCTTCTCGGCGTCAGCCCGGGTGCGGGCACCCGCGATTTCCACGGCCACGACCTTGGTGATCTTCTCGCCGTCGCCCACGATTTTCTCGGCGAGCGCGAAGCAGACCTTGTCGAGGGCTTCCTGGAAGAGCGCGCGGAGCGCGGCCGGGGCGGACGCGCCCACGGACACGCCGGAAGCGCCGGAAGCGAGGAGCAGGACGGTGTCGTTGGTGGACATGTCGCCGTCGACGCTGACGCAGTTGAAGGACTGGTCGGCGGAGGCCTTCAGCGCGGCCTTGAGCTCAGCGGGCGCGGCGGCGGCGTCGGTGCAGACGAAGGCGAGCATGGTGGCCATGTTGGGCTCGATCATGCCAGCGCCCTTGGCGATGCCGGCGACGGTGACGGTCTTCCCTTCCCAAGTGAACCGCGCGGTGCAGCTCTTCGGGCGGGTATCGGAGGTCAGGATGGCGTTGGCCGAGCGCACGCCTTCGGCGGCGTCGCGCGACAGGCAGGCGGCCGAGGCCTTGATGCCGGCGGCTACCTTGGCCATCGGCAGGAGCTCGCCGATGCGGCCAGTGGAGCAGACGAGGAAGGCGTCGTCCGGGGTGCCCACGGCAACCGCGGACAGTTTCGCCATCGCGGCGGCGTCAACGTCGCCCTGGGCGGCCGTGCAGGCGTTGGCGTTGCCGCTGTTGCCGACGATGCCACGGATCCGGTCCGCGGAGACGGCGAGCACCTGCTGGCAGAAGCGCACCGGGGCGGCCTTCACGTCGTTGGTCGTGAAGACGCCGGCGGCCGCGCACGGCCGGTCGGCGACGACGAGCGTGAGGTCGAGACGGTCGGTCGACTTGTTGCGGATGTCGCAGCCGGCGGCGCCGACGCGGAAGCCGGGGACGTCGGTCAGTCCCGGGGAATCGTTGGTGAACTCGAGGGACATGGGAAAGGTCTCAGCGCAGGCCCTCGGCCTCGGGCCAGCCCATCATCAGGTTCAGGTTCTGGACGGCCTGGCCGCCGGCGCCCTTGAGGAGATTGTCGATGACAGCGGTGATGATGAGGTTGCCCGTGCGCGCATCGGCGACGACGGAGCAGGCGACCCGGTTGGTGCCGGCCACGTGGGCGGTGTCGGGGAAGTCGCCCGACTTGAGCAAGGTGACGAAAGGCCGGCCGGCGTAGGCTTCCCGCCACACGGCTTCGACCTGCGCGGCGGTGACGCCGGGCGCGGGGACGACGATGGTCGTGGCGATGCCGCGGTGCATCGGGGCGAGGTGCGGATTGAACTGCACGACGACCGGCTGGCCGGCCGCCGCGCCGAACTGCTCCTCGATTTCGGCGAGGTGCCGGTGGCCGGGGATGCCGTAGGCCTTGATTGAGCTGTCGCGCTCGGAAAAAAGGAACGCGACGTCGGCCTTCTTGCCAGCGCCAGAGACGCCGCTGTAGGAGTTGATGACCAGCTGGCCCGGCGCAGGCTTGAGTAGCCCGGCTCGCAGGAGCGGCACGAGCGGCACCTGGATGCTGGTCGGGTAGCAGCCCGGGCAGGCGATGAGCTTCGCCGACTTCCACGCCTCGTCCGTCTGCAGCTCCGGGATCACGTAACGGGCCTGCGCGGCGAGCGCCGGCGACGGGTGGTCATGACCGTAATATTTTTTGTACAGCGCGAGGTCGCGGAGGCGGAAGTCCGCCGAGAGGTCGAGCACGCGCTTGCCGGCGCCGACGAGCGGCGCGGCGTATTCGGCGGCGACCCCGTGCGGGAGCGCCAGGAACCAGACGTCGACGTCGGACTTCGCGCACTCCTCGGGCGAGGACGCGGCGAAGACGAGTGCCGGGTCGACCACGCCACGGAGACGCGGGATCTCGTCGGCGACGGCCTTGCCCGCCAAGGTCCGGGAGCAGACCGCGGCGAGGGTGACGCGCGGGTGCCGGGCGAGCACGCGGACGAGTTCCTCCCCGGTGTAGCCGGAGGCGCCGACGATGCCGACTTTGGTCAGGGGGGAGGTCATGGCGGGAGGATGGCGGAGGGACGTGACGAATTGATGGGCGGAGGAGGGAAACTGGGCAACAAAAAGGCCCCGGGGTACCGGGGCCTTCGTCGTTCCTGTCTCGGGGCGCTTTAGCGCTTCGAGAACTGGAAGCGCTTGCGGGCGCCAGGGCGGCCGGGCTTCTTACGCTCGCGCATGCGACCGTCGCGGGTCAGCAGGCCTTCCTTCTTGAGGGGGGCGCGCAAGGTGGGGTCGAGCTTCTGGATGGCGCGGGCGAGGCCGTGGGAGATCGCGCCGGCCTGACCGTTGGGGCCGCCGCCGATGACGTTGACGGTGACGTCGACCTGGCCTTCGAGACCCGCGGTGCGAATCGGGAGGGTGGCGGACTTCACGAGGGCCTCGGTGTAGAGGTATTCCTCGGCGGGCTTGCCGTTGATGGAGATGGAACCGGTGCCGCGGGAAAGGCGGACGCGGGCCGAGGCGGTCTTGCGACGGCCGACGGCGGTGATGGCAGGGGACTTGGCGCTCATTGACAGTAAGGTCGGGGATTAGCCCTTGAAAGGAACCGGGTTGGAGGCGGCGTGCTCATGCTGCTCACCGGCGTAGACGCGGAGCTTGGCGAGCATGTCGTTGGCGAGGCGGTTCTTCGGGAGCATGCCCTTGACGGCATGGGTCACGAGGAACTCGGGGCGCTTGGCGCGCATCGCGGCGGCCGTGCGGCGGTAGGCGGTACCCACCCAGCCGGTGTAGAACATGTAGGTCTTGTCCTGCTCCTTGGCGCCGGTGAGGCGGACCTTGTCGGCGTTGATTACGATGACGTAGTCACCCGTGTCGACGTGGGGGGTATAGGTGGGCTTGTGGCGACCGCGGAGGATATTGGCAATCTTGACGGCGAGGCGGCCCAGGACCTGGTCCTTGGCGTCGACGACGTACCAGGTCTTGTCCTTGAGCTGCACGTTCTTGGCTAGCGTGGTCTTCATAAAGAGGGAAAGCGGGAACATGAGAAAGCACCCCCCTCCGTCAACACCCGAATGCTCCCCCGGCGGGGGAAGGTCAAAAATACCCAAAAACAAGGGAGGCGCGGCCGAAACCGCGCCTCCTGGGAGTCGCCTTGGGGGCGAGGGCTTAGAACTTGAAGTTGGCGAAGACCTTGAGGAAGGCCGCCGAACCCTGCACGGCGGTCTGACCGTCCGTGTTGTAGGCGTAGTTCAGGCCGGCACCGACCACGGCACCCTGGCCGACGGCGCGGGTCACGTCGACCGAGGCGCCGATGTAGGTGTAGGCGTTCTTGACCTTGGCGCCGCCGTCGATGTCGCCGTTGGCGTCGCTGGCGTCAGAGAGACCGAGGTTGGCCTTCACCACGACGTCGAAGCCCGGGATGCCGAGTTCGGCGCCCTTGAAGGACTTGGAGGCGGCGAGGTCGACGGTGATCTCCTTGAGGTCGGTGCTGTAGTAGAGGGTCGCGACCGGGGCGAGGGGGAGGGACTTGAAGGACTGGCCGATGTAGATTTCGCGGTTGGAGTCCTGGAGGGTGTAGCCGTTATTTGTGAGGCTGGCGCGACTGCCGTTGGCGTTGCGGAAAACGGCAGCGGAGCGCTGGATACCCACGTCAAGGCGACCGAGGGCGTCGTCGGTGCGGGCACCGAGGACGTAGACGCGCTCGAAGCTGTCGGCGCTAAAGAAGCTGAGGTAGGCGGAGACGCCGGAGAAGCCGGGGATGTTGTACTCGGCGGTGATGTCGGACTGAATCAGGCCATCCTTGCCGGAGCGCTCCTTGCCGCGGAAGACGTTCTTGCCGGACCAGGAGATGCCGCCGCGGACCGCGAGGTCGGAGGCGGTCGCCGCGACGGGAGCCGGGGCGGACTGGGCGAAGGCGCCGGCGGTGAGGCTGGCGAGGGCGAGGGCGGACAGGGTGTGCTTCATGGTGGATTGGGTAGGTGGCGATTTCTGCCAAAAAAAGGGCCGATGGCAAGTCCCAAGCGGACCCGCCATCGGCCGAAAAGCGCCTAGGCTTCGGTTACATCGACGCGATGATTGCGTCGCCGAACTCGGAGCACTTGATCTCCGTGGCGCCCTGCATCTGGCGGGCGAAGTCGTAGGTGACGCGACCGCCGCCGATGGCGCCGTTCAGGCCCTTGAGCACGAGGTCGGCCGCCTCGGTCCAGCCCATGTAGCGGAGCATCATCTCGCCGGAGAGGACGACGGAGCCTGGGTTGACGACGTCCTTATTAGCGTACTTCGGCGCGGTGCCGTGGGTGGCCTCGAAGATCGCGTGGCCGGTCAGGTAGTTGATGTTACCGCCCGGGGCGATGCCGATGCCGCCGACCTGAGCCGCGAGGGCGTCGGAGAGGTAGTCGCCGTTCAGGTTCAGCGTGGCGATGACGTCGAAGTCGGTCGGGCGGGTCAGCACCTGCTGGAGGGTGATGTCGGCGATGGCGTCCTTGATGACGAGGCCGGCGCCGGGCTTGCCTTCGGGGATCTTGCACCAGGGGCCGCCGTCGATCTCAACTGCGCCGAACTCGCTCTTGGCGAGGTCGTAGCCCCACTTCATGAAGGCGCCTTCGGTGTACTTCATGATATTGCCCTTATGGACGAGGGTCAGCGACTTGCGCTTGTTGGTGACGGCGTACTGGATCGCCGAACGGATGAGGCGCTCGGAGCCCGGTCGGGAGACCGGCTTGATGCCGAGGCCGACCGTGGCGGGCTGCTCGGCACCGAAGCGGATCTTCTTAAATTCCTTGGGGAAGTTCGTCTGGATGAACTCGAGCGTCTTGAGCGCGATCTCGGAGCCCGCCTCGAAGTCGATGCCGGCGTAGATGTCCTCGGTGTTCTCGCGGAAGATCACCATGTCGACCTTGCCCGGGTTCTTGACCGGGGAAGGTACGCCGGTGAACCACTGCACGGGGCGGAGGCAGACGTAGAGGTCGAGCTGCTGGCGCAGGGCGACGTTGAGGGAGCGGATACCGCCGCCGGTCGGGGTGGTCAGCGGGCCCTTGATGCCGACGAGGTACTCGCGGAAAGCGGTGAGGGTCTCCTCCGGGAGCCAGTTCTGCGTCCGGTTGAAGGCCTTCTCGCCGGCCAGGACCTCGAGCCACTGGATCTGGCGCTTGCCGGCGTAGGCCTTGGCCACGGCGGCGTCCAGGACGCGCACCGAGGCGCGCCAGATGTCCGGACCGGTGCCGTCACCCTCGATGAAGGGGATGATGGGGCGGTCGGGGACGGTCAGCTTGCCGTTGGAAATGGTGATTTTGCCGGCGCCGGCGGGGAGGGAGGTGCTCATGGT
>Ga0255109_1000057_pt1 | contig 27826 bp, 19 predicted proteins | sample Law_Miss_RepB_8h_FD_188471 | JGI IMG/M metagenome (GOLD analysis project Ga0255109, IMG submission 188471) | Freshwater microbial communities from St. Lawrence River, New York, United States - Law_Miss_RepB_8h | ecosystem: Environmental > Aquatic > Freshwater > River | place: USA: New York... | reverse complement strand
AACTGGTATTGGGTGACTGTTTGATTTGCTTGATGAGGTCGTTCGACTGCGACTCTAAGAGCGACAGAGTCTGCGTTGATAGCTCAAATCGACTTGCCGCCCCGAGCAGGTGGCGATAAATGAGTTCGTGTTCTGTTTCTTGAGAACTTCCGGCTACCGAGGCCGATTGCAGACGAAGTTTGGCGATCGCTTCCTCGATCTCTGAGAAGTGCTTTAGTGAATCAACATGCTCCATAATGATCCTCAAACTTCTTCAGGTAGGCGACGACCCATTCGGTTAAAGATTGCCCAGCCAATCGCAAGACTTGCGAAGGCCGAAATCACCATTGCTGCCAAGCGGGGTAGCGACGGGGCAGCGGCATCGTACAAGAGGTCTCGATAGGTGTTGACGAAAGCGCCCATTGGGTTCAGTCGAAGAATGTCGTTGGCCCAATCGGGTGCTCGTTCTTTGACCACGCTCGGTGCATAAACCACTGGGGTTAAGAAGAACCACACTTGGATGAAAATCGTCCACAGATAGGTGATGTCTCTGAAGTACACCGACAATGTGCTCAGCGCAAGTGCGAAGCCCGAAGCAAAGATGGCGAGTAGCAGGCTCACCAAGATGACAACGGGAAGCCACGGCAAGAAGGGACTGCCGGCAATCAGTAAGACAACGGCAAGCAAGCCCATTTCAATCGAGAACTGCACGCAGGCATGAAGCACATTGCTGAAGACTAAAACCTCACGAGGGAAAGCCACACGACGGACCAATCCCGAGTTGGCTGAAATCGCCCCCATGCCGAGGTTGGTGATGAGAGAAAAGAAGTTCCACGGCAACAGGGCACACAGCAAGAAATAAGCGAACCCAGTGAGTCCGCTTGGGTCGCCGACTGGGGCATTGGATTCGAACAACACACCGAAGACGAATGAATAGATCGCCACGGTGGCCAACGGGTTGAGCATCGACCACGCCCAGCCAAGCAACGAACGGCGGTACTTGGTGCGGAGTTCACGGAGAGTCAGATTCCACAACAGTTCGCGGGAATCAAAGACTCGTTTCAGACTTTTCATGACCTAGGAGAGCCTAGTTGGTGGTTCGACTGGGAGGGTGTTGCTCGGGCGAGCCCTCCATCGGCAAGAATGGACACGCATGTCAAACCAAGCCGTCGTTGTCTCTGGACTGTGGAAAAACTTCCGCTTGTACCACGAGCGAAATCAGTATCTCAAAGCCGCCATTTTGCGGGGTCGCCGGGCCCGTTATGAAGAATTCTGGGCACTCCGCGAGATCGACTTCACCGTTCCCACGGGTACGACGTTTGGCGTGATCGGATCAAACGGTTCGGGAAAGAGCACGCTGCTCAAGTGCCTCACCGGCATTTTGACCCCCGATAAAGGCTCGGTCAAAGTAACGGGACGAATCTCGGCGTTGCTTGAACTAGGTGCAGGCTTTCACCCTGAACTCACGGGTCGCGAGAACGTTTTTATGAACGGCGCAATTTTGGGTTTGACTAAGAAAGAGATCACGAACAAGTTTTCTGACATTGTTGAATTTGCTGGTCTCGAAGAGTTCATTGACACGCCAGTTAAAAACTATTCGTCGGGTATGTTCGTGCGCTTGGGTTTTGCTGTTGCTGCACACGTCGAACCCGAAGTGCTGCTGATTGATGAAGTGTTGTCGGTTGGTGACGAAAGTTTTCAGCGCAAGAGTGCCGAACGTATTGAACAGTTCCGTCGAGAAGGTCGCACGATTGTCTTTGTGAGCCACGGCTTGGCGTCAGTTGAACAACTCTGTGAGCAAGTTGCCTGGATCGAAAAAGGTGAACTGAAGATGATCGGCGCGGCTGGCGAAGTGATTTCGGCCTATCAAGGTCAGAGCCACCAAGCGGCACGTGTTGAAGGAGAACTTGGGCAACGTTGGGGTAGCGGTGAAGCTCAAATCGTGAGTGTGAAGTTGCTTGATGCGGCGAATCAACCCCTTGATGTGTTGACCACTTTGGAAGCGGCAAAGATTCGTGTTGATCTCACATCGCATATGCCGATCCAAGATCCGGTTGTGACGGTGCGCATTGACACATTGGCTGGTCATCCGGTGTGGGGATCGTCAACTCGTCGTAATGGTAAATCAATGGGGCTGATTGAGGGTCCGGCCAGCGTTGAAGTATCAATTCCGTCAGTACCTTTACTTGAAGGCGTGTATGACCTCACTGTGGCAGTGACCGACCATACCGAGATGAGTCCTTACGACCATTGGGAAAAGCGTGTCCGCTTTGAAGTACGTCAATACAAGGCTTACGACTTGGGCACGATTCATATTCCAGCCGAGTGGTCAATCAGCGGCACACGCGGTGTGATGCAAGGCAGTTGAACTTGTTTAGGGGGCGCCTACTCGTAGTTTTCGCGACTCTTATTGGCCTCTTCGGATTGTTGATGCGGGTGCACCTGTTGAGGACCCCATTGGGATCGTTGAATGCCGACGAGGCGTATACCGGATTACAAGCGATGTCGATCTTGAATGGCGAATTGCCAGTGTTAATGGGTGGAGCGGGCTATACGGCAATCTTTGACAGCTATTTTTTTGTCCCGTTTGTTTGGATTTTCGGCGCACATGTGGTCCCCCTGAAATTGTTGTCGTCTTTGTGGTGGGCAGGCGCAGCGTTGTTGATGTATTGGCTTGCAAAACGATTTGTGGGTCGCAGTTGGGGCTTGTTGGCGGGTTCGATGGTGTGGGTCGCTCCAGGTGCCTTGATGCTCTTGTCAACGCGTGCCTACGAGGCGTACGGACTTGGCTTGCTGGTTTCGGTATTGACTGCATTCGCAACAATTCGAATCGTCACCGATCGAGAGTTACCTCGTCGGTGGGTCATGCTCGCCGGCGCTGGAGCCGGGTTGGCTTTTTATTTACATCCGATGTTTATCGCGGTGGCCTTGCCCATCATGGCGGTGCCATGTTGGATACACCGCCGTGAAATTCGTCGGTGGTGGATTCCTGCGGCTGGTTCAGCAATATTTGTAAATATGCCGCTGTTGTTGTGGAACGTTCGCAACTCGTGGCCATCGCTGGCACAACCCGCACCGTCAACCGAATCTGCCCCAACGCGATTGGGTCGTTTTTTTACTGGTCTTCTGCCACGATCTTTCGGATTAAAAAATCCAGGTGGTGATTGGATCTGGGGGTCGGTGTCAATTGTTCTTTATGTGGTGCTCCTCGGTTTGATTGTGTGGGGGATTGTCGAACTTGTACGACTTGGGGTGCGTGGTTTGGTTATTGCACTTCCGGCAATTTTCTGTTGGCCGATCTTGTCGCTGTTCAGCAATATGGGTTTTGTGACAGACGGCCGATACGCGATTGTCGGATTTCCCTTCTTGATCATTGCCTTAGTCGTCGGTGTACGTTCGCTGGTGCTGCGCATGAAGCGGCCGCGATTGACTGGTTTTATCGCTCCAGTCATTGCCGGAGTCTTGTGGGTCGGCATCTTCTTGATCCCGTGGGTCAAAGATAATGCGCCTGATGTTGTCGATGATCCGAATGCCAATGTCCAAGCAATTGTCGATGTTCTGGTAGCGGAAAAATATGAATATGCGGCGGGTAACTACTGGTTAACGCCGTCCATCGAGTATCAAAGCGATCGGCAAGTCTTGACAGCAGTTGCGGGGCACCCATGGGGAGCTGTTTTCCCATGGCAACCACAGTTTCCTTGGGGAGTGCGGTTCGCTGACACCCAGGCCGAAGTAATGGCGGCGTATCCAACTGATGTTGCCTATGTCTTTTTGCCAGGCGATGAACAGGTTGGCGCATTGCGACTGCCGGTCGAAGAGTACGAACGGCGAGAAGTTGGTGGTGCAGTGCTGTATCTTCCATTGATGCACTCTGTAGTGCCCGAGTAACGAAAGCGAAAACGACATGTGGAACGGACAACGGCTGGCAGTAGTGCTGCCGACCTATAACGAACACTTGTCAATTGCTGAATGTATTCGTGGCTTCGAGGCACTCGGAATTGTGGATGACATTTTGGTCGTCAACAACAATGCCCATCCAGATACTTCACCAGCGGTCGCAACGACTAATGCTCGTGAGGTCATCGAGAAAACTCAAGGGTATGGTGCGGCAATTCGTCGCGGACTTCTTGAGACGGTCGATTCTGATTTGGTTTGTATCTGTGAGCCTGATGGAACCTTTGATCCGAATGACATTCTGAAGTTGTTGCCGTTTTCGACAGACGTCGACATTGTTTTTGGTTCTCGAACTGTTCAAACGTTTATTTTTTCGGGTGCAAATATGGGGCGATTTCTTCGTTACGGCAACTGGTCTGTCGCCAAGTTGACTGAGGTACTTTTCAATACGGTCAATTTGTCGGATGTTGGATGCACCTACCGGATTTTGAGCAGGTCAGCGATTGAAGAACTGTCACCCCATTTCACCGAAAACGGTTCATCGTTTGGTTTTGAAATGATGTTGTTGGCTGTGAAAAGGAAAATGTCTTTAGTGCAACTTCCCGTGAAGTATCAAGCACGTGTTGGAGAGAGTTCGGTGACAGGCTCATTCAGTAAAGCACTGATATTGGGCCTACAAATGATCGCGATGTGCTTTCGTATGCGCCTTGCACCCCAACGTTCTGGCCACAAATAGCTGATTGAATCTGCTACTTCGCCAGACCAGATCGCCTTAAGGATTTCTAATTCTTGATTCGCTTGAGGAGAATATTGCTAAATGTAGTTCCGACGATCTCGTACTCGGTACGAACAGCATCAGTTAGTCGATGGTCGTCCATAGTGGCTTCAAAAATCGTGTGGCCCCACTCGATGATGATCCAATCCGGACGATAAAGCGAACTATTGATGAGGTCATTCAAAACTTCAAAGTCCACGCCTTCAATGTCGAGTGAAAGAACTGCGAAGTTTTGGGGAATATTGTGCTCATCGAGAATTTTGTGTAATCGTCGTTTAGTTACAGTGATTTCACCTTGAGTGTCGCCCCAAGATTCGGCTATCTCTTGGTTGAGACTTGATAAGTGATGGTTCCTTCCTAAGTAGAAAGTGGCTTCACCTTCGGTTGCGGCAACCGCGCAGCAGACAACATCTGCGTTAAGTTCTGCAATCTCGGTCGCCAATAGTTCTGCATGATGAGGGTTGGCTTCAATGAGTAGCCCCCGCCAACCCATGGTTGCAATGAGATCAATCGAATTTGAGATGTCGACACCGGCGGCACCGACGTCAACGATAGTGGGCGAAGCGAAGACTTCCTTCGAGATCAACTTCAGAAGCAATTCAACCTCTCCATATTGTGACAGTGACCAATTCTGTGCAAAATCGCGGGTTTGTTTGATTCGTTCAACCAATTCTTGGCTAGAAACAAATTGTTCAAGAACGTGACGAGTCCCTTTTTCGGCTGCGACATTGACCCAGTACTCAACTTCGTGGTTTTCGGGAGTGCGTTGCAGAAGTCCTTCATAAAGATCAACAACAAAATCTCTTCGACTCTCGTAGGGCACTACCTGCCCTGATTTGTCTTCGCCTGAACTTTTCTTCCGCATAGCGTTCACCCCTCGAGCCAGAACGACATGGTTTAAACATACTGTTTAGACAGTGCGAGCAAATTACGGGGCGAAGGTTTCGAGGAATGGATTGAGCTTCTGTCCGATGATTCGCGCGGCATAATCGGAAGGGTGGTCGGTGTAGCTATACATCATTTGATTCCAGCGAACGTGACGGCAGATGCGATCAGCTGATCCGCAGTAGATTTCGGTTGGATCAAAAACTTCTACCTGTCCGGGAAATTCTTGCTTTAACTGATTAAACATTGAGCGATACTTGGCGGTTTGTGCATTGAAAGTATCAATTGGTAATTCACATAACGGATTTGGTTTCACTAATAAGTGATTCATGATCCCAAAACTTGTCTTCCTCTGTAAGCAATCTTCTGGATTGGGCAGCGGCGGATTATCGACGTACAGAACTACTTTCTTGTCAGCCTCAGTCAACATAGTGATGCTGTTGCGCAATCCTTCGGTGACGATTTCGTAATAGGGGCTGTTGGGAAGTTCGCTAAAACTGGTTTCATCCGGAAGTGCAAATATTGAACGAGCTGCACCTTGAAGTACAACCACATCGATATCACTATTGCCAGCAAGTGCTTCCATTGCAATCAGTGAACTTGGTCGAAATTGCTCATAAAAAGGGTTAGTGGATAGGAGCGAAACAGGCGAGCCATAAGGACCTTGTATGAATAGCCATCTTCCATTCGCTCCTGAAGTGTCTACGAATCCTGATATGAGAGTTGCCGCTTTGCTATCACCAATAAGGGCAAAGCGTGGCTGATCGCGAGCGTCCTGAATACAAATGAGAAAAATAGATTCGTTGTCAGGGTTTTCAATTCCACACCCGTTAACAACGTTGGGGTTTGAATCAATGTCAGGTACTCCAACTATCTCGGGGTTCATCTGGACAACTCTGCGACTGTCGAAGCCGTCCTTTTTAAAAGTGACGTAACCAACGAGACCAACCACAATCATTGATGCAACCAAAGCGCCGGTGATTGTTTTGACTCGTGGATGAAAGCGAAGCGGCTTTTCAATCAGTCGATATGTCGCCCACGACAGCACAACTGACAGCACAACCGCACCGAAGCGCACTTGAGCAGTTGGCATCGCGCTTGAAATGATGCGGGCGAAAGTCAGCAGAGGCCAATGCCACAAATAGAGTGGGAAACTAATCAGACCGACCCAGACGATCGCGCGTAACGAGAAGATTCGGCGTGCGGTCAACGTTTGTGGGCCGCAACCGATCATCAACGCTGCACCGACAGTCGGTGCAAGAGCATTCCACCCTGGGAATGAACTTTGGCCATCGAGTGAAAACATGGTGAAGACGATGAGTATGAGTCCAACGATTGATCCGGCTTGTTGCCACTTGTTTGCTTTGTCGCCGTAAGTGCGCTTCAGCATAACTGCGGCCAAGATTGCACCGATCAACAGCTCCCAAAAGCGATTGATAGGTGAGTAATACGCGCCGACAACATCGTTATTCAAACTCCACAATCCGAAGCCAAACGAAACAACTGCCAGCACTACCGTCGATGTGAGGATATGTAGGCGCAGTTTAAAGATGGCCCACAACAGCAATGGCCACACGATGTAGAACTGCTCTTCAATTCCGAGCGACCATAAATGCGTTAAGGGTTTAACGGCCGATGACGTATCGAAATAACCCGACTCTTGCCACAAGATTATGTTGGATATAAACGAAGCGCCCGAACCGACGTGTTTGCCAAGCTGTCGGTATTCGGTGGCCAGCAAAACCAACCAACCGAATGCATAGACCAGTGCGAGCATCGTGACGAGCGCTGGAAAGATTCGGCGAACTCGCCGTTGATAGAAACCTTGAATGGTGAAGGTTGATTCGTTTAACCCATTCAAAATGTTCGTTGTGATGAGATAGCCCGAAATGACGAAGAAAACATCGACGCCGGCATAGCCACCAGGGATCAGCCATGCAAAGGCATGAAAGATGACAACTGAAACAACTGCGAGTGCCCGCAGACCATCGATATCTGATCGATAGTTGTGGGTCAGTTGGGCTTGATGCATTCCCATGTGGCGTAGTGATATGCAGGCAAGAAACCAAAGACTTTTGAGATGTACTTGTCGGTCACGGGAGTGAGCTCATTTGGTCGGCCTGCTGCAACCAATTCTTCAACGTTGAAGCCGTCGCCGTTAGAGGCTGGAGCATCAGCGGTATTGCTGAGCATGTCGAAATAATCTTGAGTCACTAAAACAGTCGTTGCGAAGCCGGCTTGTCGTAATTGATCGGTGAGATCCCAGCCGAAGTTAAAGAACACTGGTGTGTTGTCAGCATGAAATTCGGGAGTGGTTGGAACTTGAGTTGATCCGTAACATAGAGGCACTTGCAAGTACATGCGACCGCCAGGGGCAAGCACCCGATAAATCTCGCTCAGTGCTTTTGCGGTGTCAGGCACGTGTTCGAGTACGTGAGGCGTGAGTAAAATGTCGATTGACGCATCGGGCAAAGCCATGGCTTGAAGGTCAATCTGAATGTCACCTTCGTGGGCCGATAAGTCGTAATCGCTTGCGGTGTATTTGAAATATCGCCGCATCATTGAGCGGTAACCCGCACCCATGCGCGGACTGGTTTCAAGTACCCGCAGGTTTTTGGCATAGCCCCGACGTGATAAGAAACAGAACAACAAGAAGCGATCGCGAGCGACACTTCCACATCGGGGGCAAGTCGCTAATTCGGTGTGATACTCGCCGATGAACTCGTCTCCAGACCAATGGCAGATATTGCACACTGCGCCGGCGGTCGTGATGGCATCGGGGTTAACCCATGGCTTGTTGCCGAGTTCCCACCAAGCTCCCTGAGAAGCGGCCAGACCAACCCGACGAGCGATGGGTCGCAGAAGTTGGCGGATTCGTCGAGAAGAGGGTTGCTGTGAGCCAAATGACATCACGCTTCACGCTAATAGGTGGCGAGACTCGGCAGGGGTAACTCCTGATCTCGCAGGTGTCACAGGGGTAGGATTGCGTCGTGCGAATTCTTCGGGCCCTCGTGGGGCGCATTACTGGTCGAGATGTGCGGGCTCTTCGAGTCGAAGTTGCTGAAATGCGCAACCAGATACAGATCATGAGCGATATTTTGCAATCGTTGAACCATGACATCCGTTCTGGTTCTGAACGCTCACTTCCTTTGTTCATGGGGTATGCCGAACGTTTGCGTCTTGATGCCGACACTGCAGTTGGCGCGGCGCAAGTGATCGAGCGTCAGATTGATCAGATTCAACAACGTCTTAACCAGATGTCTCCGCCGAACCAAGGCTGACCGATGACGGTTCAGCCGAAGGTTCTCGTCGACGGGCGAGTTATATCTCATCCGACTGCTGGGGGTCGAGGAGTCGGTCGCTACACGATTGGGCTTGTACGTGCGATGCATGAATCGGGCGCCGTGGTCACCGTGATGAACGCATCTAAGGCAGATGAGCAGAAGTGGCTGGATGTAATACCGAGTTTGCGGGTCGCACCGTTTGAGCCGAGCACAGTGCGTGAGGCATCGCCCGACACGTGGTTTATGTCTACGCAAATGATGTTGCATCCCATACCGCTTGATGTTGTACCACGCATGATCACCGAAGCTGGCTTGCGCGTTGTCGGCATTCTGCACGATGTGATTCCGTATCGGTATCCAGAAATGTATCTAACCGACCCGAGCGCGCTCCGACAATCACAATTGCGAGCCATGCTCGTGCGCACTTTTGACGCGATGGTTTCTAACTCAACTTTTTCAGCCGACACTGGGTCGGCGGTTCTTCAGTTTGATCGCTCAAAGATTCATGTTGTGGGGGCAGCAGTTGAACCCCAGTTTTGTGCGGGGCCGGTTTCAGAATCGCGATTGACGCGCCTGGTTGACAAAGGTGTTGACACATCGCGAGGTCTAGTTGTCGCAGTCACTGGTGGAGATGAACGCAAGAACACACCTGGATTAATTCGGGCATGGGGCTCGCTAAATTGTGAACTTCGAAAGTCGCATCAATTAGTGATTGCCTGTGCCGCTGTACCCGTTGTACAAAATCGCTGGCGCGATATTGCGAATTCAGTCGGGCTGACCGCACTTGACATTGTGTTTACCGACACGGTGACCGACGACGAAATGGTTGCGCTGTATCAGACGGCTCGGTTGTCGGTGATGCCATCACTTGAAGAAGGCTTTGGTTTGCCAGTTGCCGAAGCAGCGGCCTGTGGTTGCATCACCATCTGTTCAAATAATTCATCGCTTCCCGAAGTGATTGATTGTGAAGAAGCGTTGTTCGATGCCAACGATGTCGTTGATATTGCGCGAGCAATTGAATGGGCTTTGACCGATAACGAACATCGCGAGCGACTGAGAGTTGCCGCAACGCGTGCAGCGCTTCGATGGACTTGGGGAAATGTTGGTCGCGATGCTGTTGCAGCGCTCAGCGGCAGTGCGGGTCGTCGCAACTCTGTGGTTGTGGCACATCGAATTGGTCTCATGGGGCCAATGGCTGGGTCGCCATCGGGTATTGGGACGTATAACGCTCATCTAGCGAACGCCTGGCACGAGAATCGTGATCTACCCGAGATTGTTGAATGTGTTGATGTTTCAAACACAACGATTGCTGTGAGTGATTATCACTCGGCGGCTGGACTAGGCCGATACTGGTATTCGCACGACGTCGATCATCTCATTGTCTCGCTGGGTTCATCGCCGTATCACGCGATGTCGGTTGCACGTGCTTCTGAATACGCCTGTCATGTCTGGTTGCATGAGCCAACTTTGGTGGGATGTCATGTTGGTGTTGGTCATCAATCTGGTTCGCGCGAATGGGCTGATGAATATATGCGAGATCGTCTACGAGACTGCAACGTGTCCGAGCAGTTGTGGCCGAAAGATCTGCTTGACGCCGAGGCCTATCACGCGGCCGGAATTCATTTCTTGGAACCAGTACTGAGACATTCGCGGTCGGTCATTGTGTCAAGCGAAGAAGCGGCCCAAAAGATCCGCAGTATTCGTGCCGACATTCCTATTTTGGTGTTGCCGTTAGCTCATGCGATATGTGAACCAGTTACTCAATGGCCGAGTGAACAACTGGTGGTTTCGGTCGGATGGATTGATGCAAGCAAGCGCCCTGATGAAGTAGTGCATTCTTTGGCGCGAATGAGCGCACGATTGCTTTTTGTCGGCGAAGCCTCTGATGAAGTTCAAGAACAGATCATGACTTTGGCCGAGAAATTAGGGATGGCTGCCAGGGTGAGTTTCACTGGCCGGCTATCTGAGGACGAATATGACCGAACGTTGCGGTCGGCATCTTTGGGGATCCAACTGCGGCTCAATGGTGGTCGTGGCGAGCGTTCGGCCGCTGTCAATGACTTGCGTTCACGAGGAATTCCTGTCATCTGCGATATCGGCTACGAGGAATCATTCTCGATAGATGAAATTGAGCAACACGCACGCGAATTGCTGTATGAAGAAAGCGTGTGGAAAGCAGCCTCTGAAGAGTCACTGGCGATCTCACGTGCGTGGACATTTAGTGATGTCAGTAAATCCCTGACAACATGGGTCACTCGGTCGCCTGGCCAAGAAGCGGCAACAATTCATCAGGCAACTTCATTAGGGTGAATGTCGCTATGAGTTTCGAAGTTCCCTTTGTCCGCGTCGTGATCTTGTCTTTTGACGGGGGACAAATGACTCTTGATTGCATTGAATCGTTGGTGAAAACCGATTGGCCGCGTAATCGCTACGAAATCGTGATGGTTGACAATGGTTCGCTTGATGATGTGACCGAACGCGTTCGAGTGCAATATCCGAGCGTACGAATTCTTGAGCCACTTCGTAATTTGGGATTTGCTGGTGGCTGCAACTTGGGCATGCAAGCCGTTACATGTTCAAGTGGCGAACCCCTTCACGAATATGACCACGTGGCCTTAGTGAATAACGATGCCACTGTTGATGCTGCATGGTTGCGGGCATTGGTTGAAGCGATCGAGATGGGATCTGATGTTGGAGCGGCAAGCGCCAAGATGTTGTTCGCTGATCGATTCACTGGCATTGATCTTGAAGTTTCTGAGGTTTCTATTGCGGGTGGTGGTGACGAGCGCTTAATAGGCGTCTGCGTATCTGGTATTCGTATTGATGGCGAACGTTGTGATGAGCGTTTGCAATTTGACGAAGGTTTCCACGGCCCAGTTGGATTTGACCCGGCCCGAGGTGAAGAGTTTGCCCGCTGGAGCAAAAATAGGGGAGCTCTGCGCATTAGTGAGACGCGTTCTGACGAGTCGGTTGAACAAGTTGTGTCATTTCGTTTGTCGGCCGAAACTGAGCGCACTGTGACGCTGCGATCAGACATTGACGAAGTAACCGTGACTGTTGGTGGTGGCTACGCCGACAAGAAGCCGATCTTCACCTGGGTTGATGTTCAGGTTGGCCCCGATGTTTTCGATGTGATCAACAATGTTGGCTCAAACCTGTATGAGCGCGGGTTTGGTGGTGACCGTGGATTTCTTGAACGTGACCGTGGACAGTTTGAACAAGCAGTTGACGTTTTCGCTTGGTGTGGTGGGGCGGTCTTGTTGAAGAAGGCATACCTTGATGCAGTTGGAGTTTTCGATGAGCGTTTGTTCTTGTACTACGAAGACACCGATCTGTCGTGGCGCGGACGTTTGCAAGGTTGGCGTTATCTGTATGCGCCAGGTGCCGTGGTGCGACATCGGCACGCTCAATCATCCGGTGTGGGCAGTGACACGTTCCGTTTCTATACCGAACGTAACCGCCTTTTGGTTTTGGCGAAGAATGCACCGGTTTGGTTGGCGGTTCGATCTGGATTGGGTGAATTGAGGCGAACTGTCATCATCAACGTACGACACCTCATTTTGCGTCCGTTGACATTGCGTATGCCATCACGTCCCGAGGCTGCGATGCGACGCCGAGTCTTGAAGTCGTATCTTTTGTTGGTCCCCGCAATGTTGCGTGACCGTTGGTTGATGGATCGTCGTTGTTCACGTCAATCATTGATGAAGTGGGAAGTGTCGAAGTGACTCGTCCTCGCGTTGCGATATACAACTTGTACTGGGCGACCTACGGCGGTGGTGAGCAAGTAAGTGGGGCGATTGCCGAGGCCTTAAAGGCGCGTTGTGATGTCACTCTGCTCGGTCCCGAAGAGCCAAATGTTGAAGCCACACGCGCCCGTCTTGGGGTTGACTTAAGTGGATGCGCATGGCGCAAAGTTGTCGACGACACAGAAGCTGGGGAAGCAAGCGCCGACTTTGACGTCTTTATCAATGGCACCTATCGAAGTCATTCGGTTAATCAGGCGCCCGTTGGTTTGTACTACGTGCATTTTCCCGAGCCACCGATCACCTCGCGTCGACAAACCGTCGACAAAATTGCTCGAGTAGGACTCGGCGCGATGAAAGCTGCGCCTCGTTTGCCAGATCGGCTTGCTGGTGTGCAGCGAGGTCTGCAACGTCGAGTTATTGATCAGTCGTGGTCAAAGTCGTATACGAAGTTCTTATCGAACTCAACATATACCGCAGGCTGGGTGAAGAAATTGTGGGATGCCGACAGTGAGATTGTGTATCCGCCCGTGCGCACAACAGTCAAGCCCGGCAAGAAGGTCGAACTCATCACATCGATCGGACGATTCTTTGACCCCTCGCTTGGACATTCAAAGAAACAACATGAATTACTTCAAGCGTTCACGCGCATGTTTTCATTGCGCGAGGGCGTAGGCCATTGGAACCTGTCGTTCGTAGGTGGTGCCGATGGGGCTAGTCGCGACTATGCCCTGGCAGTGCGGCGTGGTGCAATCGGTCTTCCGGTCAAAGTGAATCTCAATGCACCGCGAGAATTAGTCGAGACCACTTTGGCGACGGCAAGCATCTATTGGCATGGTGGTGGGTTTGGTGAAGATGCCGAACTGCATCCTGAGCGTTTTGAACATTTCGGTATCGCTGTCGTGGAAGCAATGGCGGCTGGCGCAGTTCCAGTGGTCTTTGCGGCTGCTGGACCGGCTGAAATTGTGCGACACGGAGTTGATGGTTTCCATTGGAAGACTCTTGATGAGCTGCAGTCATTCACGCGTCAATTAATGAATGATGAAGAACTGCGACTGAAGATGTCAAGTGCCGCGCAATCGCGTGCTGCCGACTTCGGCGTCGATGTGTTTGTAGAACGAATCAATTCACTGATCTGAATTCATTGATTACGAGACGTATCCCAACACATCAATTAATACATCGCTACTGGTTGTTCCGCTGACACCGGGATCGTTGTAGATCTGCAATGTTCCGTTAGTGCCGAGTTGAACGATGGCCATATTCGGTACGATTGACCCACCAGGAAAATTGACATTTGAAGAAGTAGGCATTGGTAACCCGGTTGGCCACACCGCCAACCAACCCCATGCTGATGCATTGACCGACGTGACGTTGAGATACACCGCAGTGGCATTGCTGGGGATTCCAAATGCTCCCGCCACCTGAACTGCGCGTGTTTGTCCAGCGTTGATGCGCGCCTTCATTGTGCCGATTCCGTTACGAGTGTCAAAGATTCGCGTGGGGTTGATGGTTGTTGTTTTGCCTTCTGAACCGGTGGTGGTCTTGAAATAGCCGAAGACATCGACGATGAGATGAGTTCCGGCTTCGGCAACGAACAACCGAATCTTGCCATTGCTGCCTACTTTGACGACAGCCAAATTTGAACGGTCACTACCGGGGTTTAAATTCAGATTGGAGGCATCGGGTCGAGTCGTGTTATCGGGGTATGCCGTCACCCATCCGGTGCCAGTGGGAGATACCGCAGTGATGTTCAGTACCACTGACTCGACGTTGTTCGGCACACCAGCGATGTCAGCAACAGTGAATGTGCGACTATCAAGGGGAGCAAATTTTCCTCCGCTCACTGCCGATGCTTCGCCAATTCCATTACGGGTATCAAGTAATCGTTGGGGCGGCACGCCGTAGAAGGCGCTACCGCGAGATGTTGATGTCAGCGCGCTTGTGTCAAACCATCCGGCGACGTCAGCCACCATGTGGGTTGGGTAGTTGAAGTTGTACAGACGAATCTTGCCACCGGCACCGACTCGAGCGAGAACCAAATTCGGAACGGTCTGACCTGGTTGGGTGTTCAGATTTGATGCATTGGGCCATGCGCCATAAGTGAACTGGTCGTTAAACACATCTCCGGTGCCAGCCGGGCGTGGCCCAACAGTGATGTATCCGGACGTAGGTGGTTCGACGGCAGTGACATTCAGTAGAACCGCACTGACTCCGCTTGTCGGTATGCCAGCAACGCCGGTGACTTGTAGATCGTGATTGGCTGTGTCATCGGCGCGGAAGATTGGGTTTGTTGATGTTTGGCTACCGTCACCGATCCGTATTGGACCATTAGAGATACCAGTGCCATTGCGAGTGTCGAGAATTCGGGTGGGATTGACGGCATGAAATCCACCAGATGCTGTTGCCGAGCTTCCTTGGTCGAAGGTGCAGATCGGAATTCCGAAACACACGGCATCTAAATCGATCGTTGGAATGTCGGTCGGTGAAATATCGACGATGCCATGAAGATGGCGCCCAGTCAAGATGTCGCGAATGTAGATGACGTAATGACCGGCATAGGCAATTCCGCCAGTCCATGCATTGCCCTTGTTCTTTGTTGAAGCGAATGCACCGATTGAGACTCCGCGGCTATTTGTCGGCGGGTGAACGCAGGTTTGGTGCCAACTGCAATCGATTTGAAAGATGTCAATCTCGACGCGATTGTCGGCAACGGCATCGTGCGACAAGATATTGCCCTGTAAACGAAACGCACCGTTGACTCCGAGTTGTGGCAAATTGACTTGGCCCACATCGAGCCAACTAGATCCCATCGTTGAGTCAACTTGAATCTGCACGCCGCCAAAGTTTCCTTGCCACGGATCGTAGGTTGCCCAATAGCACGCGTCGTTTTCATTGACACCTGAACAGTTGGTGGGTGGGTGAGGATAAATCTCGAGACGCATGACCGAAGCTGAACCACTGACGGTGATGCCGTTCGATTGAGAGGTGCGCCAACCAAATGTGGGCGAACCGGTAGTGCGGTCAAAATTCCAGAGTCGTCCATCGGCACTCCAGCGAACCATCTTGTCGTATTCTCCGCCACCACCAGCACCGTTGTAAATCGCGTCAACGCCGATGCTTCCGACAGTTCCGCTGGTGTTGAGAGTGAAGTTGATTGTCGTGCTTGACGCGGCCAACACAGGTTGTTGGGCGACGAATTGGCCCGAGATGAGCAAAACGAATGCGAAAAAGAATCGAGTTTTCATAACGTTCACTTCATCGGCACGAACGGCGAGTCTCTGAGGTTTGTTCTGTTAAGGATTAATCAGGGTTTGTAGCAAACGCTGAGTTGACCCTGTTGGAGGGATTGTCTGCAAAAGTTCTGAAGTCACACGATGTAGGGATCAATGCGGGCGGGATCGAGACCGTAATGAGCAATTGCGCCCTCAACGACGTCGGCACCAACTGCACCCGATTGCGCCAAGCTGGCCAACACCGCGACGACGATATTGGGCATATCGACTTCGAAGTGAGCGCGTAATGCTTCACGCGTGTCGCTGCGACCCATGCCGTCGGTTCCGAGTGCTGTGAATAATCGACCGGGAACAAATCGAGCGATCTGTTCGGGCACGATCTTCATGAAATCGGTGACGGCCACAATCGGATCGGTTGACCCACCGAGTAATGAGGTCACGCGAGCAACTTTGTCGGGATGACTGGGGTGCAAGCGGTTATCGCGTTCAACAGCCAATGCATCTTCGCGCAATGCCTTGTATGACGTTGCCGACCACAGCTCGACACCAACATTGAATCGTGTCTTGAGTTCTTCGGCGGCAGCAATTGCCGCACCCTGTGCCGAGCCACTAAACAAAACAGTCGCATTGTGCTTGATGTTGCCATCGGCCGGCGCAGCCTGCCATTTGTACAAGCCAGACACGATGTGGGCATCAGTCACGCCAGATGGGCGTGCAGGCATGATGTAGTTCTCGTTGTACAACGTGAGGTAATAGAAAACATCGGGATCAACTTCGCCATTTGGTCCTTTGGCATCGCCGTACATGCGATTGAGGCCGTGCTTGACAATCGCGGCAACTTCGTAGGCGAAGGCTGGGTCGTACGACTGGCACGCCGGCACGGTTGAAGCCAATACCAAACTGTGTCCGTCTTGGTGTTGCAATCCTTCACCCATCAACGTGGTGCGGCCAGCAGTTGCTCCAAGTAAAAAGCCACGTGCTCGACTGTCGGCTGCTTGCCAGATGAGATCGCCAACACGCTGGAAACCAAACATTGAATAGAACGTGTAAAACGGAACCGATGGTACACCACGAGTTGCATACGACGTTCCGGCGGCGATGAAGCTGCTCATGGCGCCAGCTTCGGTAATTCCTTCTTCGAGAATTTGGCCGTCTGAAGATTCGGTGTATGACAACAACATGTCATGGTCGACTGGTTCGTATTTTTGACCCTGTGATGCATAGATCTTGAGTTCTCTGAACAACGAATCCATGCCGAAAGTGCGGGCTTCATCGGGAATGATCGGTACAACTCGCGACCCAAACTTTTCATCACGCGCCAAGTTGCGTAGCAAACGTGTGAATCCCATCGTGGTGCTCACCGATTGTTCGCCCGAGCCACCATCGAGTTCGCTGAATACTGTGTCGGCAGGAAGTTCGAGAGGTCGACGAGCACGCACGATGCGCTTCGGGATGGATCCACCTAATGCACGACGACGCTCCATGAGGTACTGATATTCAACGGAACCTTCGCTCGGACGGAAGTACGGCGGAACATCGCCAACGAGAGCCGAATCGGGGATTTCATCGTTGAGATGTAAACGATCACGAAGAGCGCGAATCTGTTCGGCGTTCATCTTCTTGATCTGGTGAGTTGCGTTACGACCTTCAATGTCAGGGCCAAGCGTCCACCCTTTGACGGTCTTGCACAAAATTGCCGTAGGACGACCGCTACCGAGGTTCTGTGCCGCGGCACGATAAGCGGCGTACAACTTGCGATAATCGTGACCACCACGCGGAAGTGTGCGGAGGTCGTCGTCGCTTAAGTGCGCAACCATTTGTCGGAGGCGGTCGTCGGGTCCGAAGAAGTTTTCGCGAATGTAGTTGCCGTCTTCGATGGTGTACCGCTGGAATTCGCCGTCAACAGTTGAATTCATCTGATTGAGCAACACGCCATCTTTGTCTTGCGCGAGCAAGTTGTCCCACTTTGAACCCCAGATGACTTTGATGACATTCCAACCAGCACCGCGGAAAACTGCTTCGAGTTCTTGAATGATTTTGCCGTTACCGCGCACTGGGCCGTCGAGTCGTTGCAAGTTGCAGTTAACAACAAACACCAAGTTGTCAAGGTGCTCGCGTGAAGCCAAAGACAATGCGCCGAGCGTTTCGGGTTCGTCGGTTTCGCCGTCACCGAGGTAAGCCCACACGCGACTGTTACTCGTGTCATCAAGTTGGCGATTCATGAGATAGCGGTTGAAGCGTGCGTGATAAATCGCGCTGATTGGTCCGAGACCCATGCTGACTGTGGGATGTTCCCAGAAATCGGGCATGAGGCGTGGGTGCGGATAACTCGACAGACCCTGGCCAGGTCGCGCGAGTTCGCGACGGAAGTGATCGAGATCGTTTTCGCTTAAGCGACCTTCAAGAAATGCTCGTGCGTAAATTCCGGGAGCGGCATGGCCCTGAAAATAAATGTGATCGCCAGCATTACCGTCATCTTTTCCACGGAAGAAGTGATTGAAACCAATTTCGTACAAACTGGCGGAACTAGCGAATGTTGAGAGGTGTCCACCGATACCTTCGGCATGTTTGTTGGCGCGCACCACCATCGCTGCGGCATTCCAACGAATGAAGGCGCGAATGCGACGTTCGATGTGTTCGTCGCCCGGGAACCACGGTTCGTGTTCGCGTGGAATGGTGTTGACATACGGAGTTGAAACTGTGGCGGGAAAACTGACTTGACTCTGTTGGGCTTTTTCGAGAAGTCGCGACAACAAATAACGCGCGCGGACTTTGCCATGTACATCAATCACTGCATCAAGGGAGTCGAGCCATTCTTGAGTTTCATCAGGATCGGTGTCGGGAAGTTGGTGGACTGAACCATCAAAGAGCATGGGGACAGTCTCGCAGAGTTACCGATTGGTAGGGGTTCTGGCTATGACTCAACTGGCAATGGCTCAATGTGTCCCGATGATGAGCCAGTGAATGTGAGAATATGTACGACTTATGAGCCATCCAACTGATCCGTCGTCGATTGAGCACGCTTTAGTTGTCTATACCGATGGGGCGTGCAGTGGCAACCCAGGCCCTGGCGGTTGGGCGTGGGCTCTGGCTCCGTCGGGTGAACGCACCGGTTCAGGCGGTGAGGCCAAGACGACCAATCAACGCATGGAACTCACTGCGGCTTTCGAAGCTCTGAAGACCAATGTGCCGATCGCCGAGGCCGAGATGAAGCGGCTGATCATTGTGAGTGACTCGACCTATGTCGTGAACTGTTTTAAAGATCGTTGGTGGGTGAAATGGAAAGCCAATGGTTGGCGCAACGCCAAGAAAGAGCCCGTGGCTAATGACGATCTGTGGAAGCCGTTTATTGCCTTCTACGAAAGTTTGCCCCCGGCCCAGCGTCCCGATTTTCAGTGGGTCAAAGGCCATAGCGGCGACCCGATGAACGATCTTGTCGACCAAATTGCTGTGCAGGCGTGCCCCCGTTGAGGGAAATAAGCCCTTGAGCAGGGCTTATTCGCCGAGTGACAAGACTTCTTTGACCTGAATCGGTACGGTCAGTGGGTCAGCAACGCACCGTAACTCCCCATAACGCACCGTAACGCAACATGATGAATCTTCGTAAACCCCTCATTGCCGCCTTGAGCGGAGTATTTCTCGTCTCGGCCTTGTCGTGGGCGGCTCCCGTCGCACCTGTTCGGGCAGCCCCGGGCGATGTGAATGTCGGTTTGGCCATGGTGATCGAAGGTCAGGGCAACGGCCACGGTCGCGGTCTGAGCCAGTACGGCGCGGTGGGCTGGGCGACGGTCTATGGCAAAGATTGGACCTGGATCCTTGACCACTATTACGGCGGTACCTCGATGGGCGCGGTTCCTGCCGGAACTCGAATGACGGTTCGCTTGACTGCGCAAGACGATTTACAGACTGCGGTGATCGCGTCTGGCGGCAACGCGTTTTGGGTTGGCGGGCCTCAAGGTAATTTCACATCGATGGTCGCGCGCGAAGTTGCGTCATCGGGTGGGCAATACACCTATCGGGTGTGGGGCAAGACTGGCACTGCTGTGTGCCCGTCGGCGAGCGATGCACTTGCAGACTGGGTCAGCGTCGGAACTATAACGACTGCAGCGGGGTTGCCATCGGTGACGTTCTCGGTGCCAGGTGCAGATGACCCAGCGACTCCAGCAGCTTCGTTGTTGGGAGTGTGTGATGCAGCCGGAGCAGTGCGTCACTATCGAGGAAATATCTTTGCCTCGAACGGAACGTCTGGCGAAAATCGCACAATGAGCGACGTTGAAATTGAATCGTATGTTCGCGGTGTTATCCCGCGTGAGTCGCCAGCATCATGGGCCGATCGTGGCAACGGTACCGGAATCAATGCCTTGAAGGCTCAGGCAGTTGCGGCACGTTCGTACGGTCTTGCGCAGGGCGGTGGTTTAACGAATCGTCGTTATTCATACGCCAAGACGTGCGATACAACTAATTGTCAGGTGTATGGCGGTGCTGGCACGCGAACTTCGGCCACGGCGAACATTGTTGTCATCGAAGATTGGCGTAGCGATCGTGCGGTTTCTGAAACGGCGTTAATGATTCGTGTTCGTCCCGCTACCCCTCTTGTCCCGGTGTCAACAGAGTTCTCATCATCAAATGGTGATCGCACTGCCGGAGTGAACTTTCCAGCTGTCGATGACCCCGGTGACAAAATTGATTACAACCCTTATAGCCGTTGGACTCGTGTTTTAGATCTTGAATCTTTTGCCGCGCGGTTTGGTTTGGCGACAATCACCAAGATTGAAGTTTCGATTGATCCTTCGGTGTCGGTAGGGACGTATGGGGTTACTCCAGCGTGGGCTGTGCGCTTTCGTTTTTATAACGGAACTCAATCGGTCTATGTGAAAGCTTCCGAAATCAAGTCGGCCTATGACTTGCCGTCACCTTCAATCACTGCACGAATCATCAAACGCGATTTATCAAGTAATGACGATTTTGTTTTCATTGGTGACTCAGTTGGCGCCAGCATTGCTGACACTGCCGGGGCAGGAGAATTGCCCACGCTTTTGCGACGAGCATTTAACTCAGAGACGTACAACACCGAGTCCTACCGGTGCACAGTCGGCAATTGTCCGCCAGCGACCAAAGACGGAGTCACAATTGCGAATGCGCTGACGGGCACTCCTGACTTGGCGATTGTTGAACTTGGTTACAACGACAGTCAGTCAACACTGGGTAGCGAAATTGATCAGATGATGACTGCGCTCGTTGCTAAAGGTGTTCGCTATGTCGGTTGGGTGAATATGTCTGAACGACGAAAAGCCAATGGCGTTGCATCATTTGCCGCCGGAAATCGTGCGCTCGTTGCAGCAACGGCGCGCTGGCCACAACTACGAATTCTTGATTGGGACGGCTACACGATGTGTGGTCCTCGTGATCGTTGGTTCTCGGACAGTGTTCATCTCAATTCAACGGGTCAAGCCGAATTTGCTTTGTGGTTACGTGCACGCGCGCTCGAACTAGGAACTGGCGCGGTGTCTACACCGAAATGTTTCGTGCAAGTTGAACCAGGTGTTGATTTGCAGGTGCCAATACTTGGAGTTTCGGGAATCCCGTTGACCGGCGTGACCGCAGTGAGTTTGAACTTGACTGCCGTCGGGCCAACAGCCGAAGGGTATGTCACGGTTTGGCCGTGTGGAAGTACCAAGCCGAGTACCTCGAATGTGAACTTTGTGAAAAACCAAATCGTTCCGAATGCGGTGATTAGTCCGGTTGATTCAACGGGCAAAGTGTGTATTGCATCGACAGCAGCGACACACCTTGTCGTTGATGTGAATGGATGGTTTGGCGCAAATTCGGGGCTGCGAGCTGTCACCCCAGTGCGAGTATTTGACACGCGTCACGGAACCGGTGGTGTGCCAGTTGCAAAAGTTGGAGCGCTCGATGGATCTGGAACTGCTCTCGAGGTTTCGATTCTGTCGGCGATTGGCCAATCTGCTGGTGCAGTTTCTGCGGTCTCTTTAAATGTGACTGCGACAGGAACATCAGTTTCTAAATATGGCGGTTACGTCACGGTGTACCCGTGCGGTGGCGCCCCGCCGAACTCATCGAACCTTAACTTTGTTGCAAATCAATCTGTCCCGAATGCTGTGATCGTGCCGGTATCTGCAACTGGCACAGTTTGTTTCTACGTGTACGGACAAGCCGACCTAATCGCTGATGTGAACGGATGGTTCGCTGGTGGTTCTGGATTTAACTCACTGGCTCCAACTCGCGTCTTCGATACGCGATCTGGCATTGGTGGCGTGCCAGTTGCAAGAGTTGGCGCGCTCGATGGATCTGGGATGGCGCTGAAGGTGCAAGTTGCGGGAACAAATGGGGTTCCTGCATTAGGTGCGGCGGCGGTCATGATGAACGTGACTGTTGATGCGACTACTGCTTCGGCATATGGCGGATACGTGACCGCATATCCATGTGATGTGACTCTGCCAAACTCATCGAACATCAACTTTGTGAGTGGACAGACGATTGCGAACTCGGTTGTGGCACCGCTGTCGGTGAATGGCGAGGTGTGTTTCTATGTGTACGGCCAAGCCCATGTTTTGGCCGATATCACTGGTTGGTTGGCGGCGGGAGCAACGGTGTACACCGCGATGACTCCGGTTCGATTCTCGGATACACGATCTGGTCTTGGGCCAATCCCCGGCCGTTAAATTCTGCGAAATAGGGTCTGCATGTCTAGCCTGCAGGTATGGATATCAACGGAGCAAGCGCAATTGTCACTGGTGGGGCATCCGGTATCGGAGCTGCCACCGCTCGTCTTCTCGCCGCAAAGGGAGCCAAGGTCGTCATCGCCGACCTTCAGGCCGACAAGGGCGAGGCTTTGGCCAAAGAAATTGGCGGAGCATTCTGCAAGGTCGACGTCACCAAGACTGAAGACATCATCAATGCCATCGAAATGGCTAAGGACATGGGCCCGCTACGCGTACTCGTGAACTCGGCTGGTATCGGTTGGGCTCAGCGCACCGTTGGCAAAGACGGTTCGTACGATTCGGCGGCCAGCCTTGACGCATACAAAAAGGTCATCGCGATCAACTTGGTCGGAACATTCGACTGCATCCGCTTGGCTGCAACTGCAATGAGCACCACCGAGCCTTTGAATGACGGCGAGCGCGGTGCAATTGTGAACATCGCATCAGTTGCTGCATTCGATGGTCAGATTGGCCAGGCTGCCTACTCGTCATCAAAGGGTGGCGTTGTCGGTATGACCCTTCCGATTGCTCGTGACTTGGCTGCAGTTGGAGTACGCGTGAACACCGTTGCACCTGGCCTCATCAACACACCGATTTACGGTGAGGGTGAAGGCAGCGAGCAGTTCAAAGAGAAGTTGCAGACCGGTGTGTTGTTCCCGAACCGTTTGGGTTACGGCACCGAGTTGGCTTCGATGGTCGTCGAGTGCGTGACCAACAGTTACATGAATGCCGAAACCATCCGCGTGGATGGCGGCATCCGCATGCCACCCAAGTGATTTCGTGAAACTGGTGCAGAATTGTTGCGGTTTACGCAACAATTCTGCACCAGAAGCACAAAGGGTTATTCGGGAATGATGGCTCCGGTGATGATTGCACCAGTAAGAATCGCGCCAGTCATGTTTGCGCCAGTGAAATCGGCGTAAGTCAAATTGGCGTTTGTGAAGTCGACATTGGTGAGATCGGCGCCGGTCAAGACTGCATCAGAAAAGTTGGAGCCAGTCATATTTGCGCCAATGAGTGATGCGCCATCGAGTAGTGCTCTACGGAAACTTGCACCTTGTCCCTGAGCATCAGCCAAGTTTGCATTTGCAAAATTCACTGATGAGAAATTGGCGTCGGTCAAGGTTGCGCCACTCAAGTCGGCGCCGCTCAAGTCAGCGAAAGAAAAGCCTGTCTCGGTCAAGTTGGCCTTCGAAAGATTTGCTGCAGTCATTGTTGCTGAACCGAAAAATGACTTGGTTAAATCTGAACCCGACAAGTTGACTTCGGCCATGTCTTCGCCCTTGAAGTTCATGTCAATGAAGCTGCTATTGGACAAGTCTTGACCTGCGAATTCGGTGGGCGCAGAGTCTGTGGCGCTGTCGCTGGTCTCTGAAGTCGAGTCGGTTGAAGAAGTTGATGATTCTTTTGAATCGTCACCGCCGCAACTTGCCAAGATGAGAAGAGAGATCAATGCGGTTGTGGCTAATTTTTTTGTTGTGATTTTCATGATGGTTTTACGGTAGTGAAAACCCCGTTATCTAACACCCGTAAAAGGTGTGACACGAACCACTAAAGATCTACATCAGACTTGTTCTGAACATCTTTAGGTCGTGTAATCGGCGTTAATGCGCACGTAGCCATCGGTGAGGTCGCAACCCCACACGGTGCTCGTTGCTTGGCCAGTTTGTAATGACACATGAATACGCACTTCATTGCCACGCATGTAATTGCTGAGTTGCTCGAGTCCCGATTCGTCAACCGCAATGGGGTACACCTCTTGATCACCGAATCGGATGATCACTTTGTTTTGATCGATGTCGGTGTACTGACTGCATTTTCCGACAGCCATCGCCACGCGACCCCAATTGGGGTCTGCACCGTGAACGGCAGTCTTCACAAGAGGAGAATTGACAATCGCTTTAGCGACGGTCTTGGCTTGTTCGCCATCACGTGCTTGATCGACGCACACTTCGATCAAGGTTTCGGCACCTTCGCCATCGCGTGCAACTTGTTTGGTGAGCGATTGCGTTACCTGTTCGAGCGCAACTTCGAGTTCGGCCAGATCTACCGAGCCGGCAGCGCCGCTGGCCAAAACGATTGCAGTGTCAGACGTTGACGTGTCGGTGTCGATCGATACACAGTTGAACGTGCGATCAATCACGCGGCGCCAGATTGCATCAAGGGCATCACCTTCAACATTGGCATCGGTGAATGCCATAGTGATCAGTGTCGCCATGTTGGGCTCGATCATTCCGACACCCTTGGCAACACCAACGACGCGTGCTGGGCCAGAACCAATTGTGGCTTCAGCAATCTTGTGCACGGTGTCGGTCGTCATGATGCCACGAGCAACCGAGTCGGCATCATTGTTGGGTAACGGAAACGGCAAGGCCAGCAAGCCAGCGCGGACTTTTTCGATGGGGTATTGGCGACCGATGACTCCGGTGGATGCAATCAACACATCATGCGGATCGCAACCGAGTTTGGCCGCCACGCCTTGCACCACTTCAACGGCGTTGGCCAGTCCTTGCTCGCCCGTTGCAACATTGGCATTCTTTGAAATGACAACAACAGCACGTGCTGAATGGCTAGCGATGTGCTTGCGAGAAACGACAACACTCGGCCCGGCAAATCGGCTTTGTGTAAAGACCCCGGCTGCAGCAACTACATTGTCGGCCGCAACAACGGTGAAGTCATCGCTGGAGTCTTTGATGCCGATGTTGGTGACGAAACTCGTAAACCCTTGGGGGAGTGCAGTCATGATGACTCCTAGTTTTTGTGCAGAGCAGCGTTGAGTCCGCCCCAGTTGCCCGAACGTTGAGTTGCTTCAATGGCTCCGGTGACACTGTTGCGACGGAATAGCAATCCGCTCGCGCCAGACAACGTGCGACCTTTGACGACTTCGCCATCGGGCAACGTGATGAGCGAGCCGCCAGTGACATACAATCCAGCTTCAACGATGCACTCATCGCCAAGACTGATACCGATGCCAGCGTTTGCGCCAAGCAAGCAACGCTCGCCAATGCTGACGACTTCTTTGCCGCCACCAGACAAGGTTCCCATGATTGAAGCGCCGCCACCGATGTCGCTGCCATCGCCAACAACTACGCCGGCAGAGATACGACCTTCGACCATTGATGCGCCAAGTGTTCCGGCATTGAAGTTACAGAAACCTTCGTGCATCACCGTGGTGCCGGTGGCCAAGTGAGCTCCTAGGCGCACACGGTTGGCGTCGGCAATGCGGACACCCGAAGGCACAACGTAGTCGGTCATTCGGGGGAACTTGTCGAGACCGTGCACGTTGAGTAGACGACCGCTGCGGCGCTCTTCCCAGCGAACTTGGTCAATGCTTTCGGGCAAAATTGGACCAATGTTGGTCCATGCAACATTGGTGAGCAGTCCGAATGCGCCGTCGAGGTTGAGTGTGCGGGGCTTGGCCAAACGATGGGACAACAAGTGCAAGCGTAAGTAGACGTCGATTGCACTCGTGGGCGCGGTGTCTGTGTCGATCACAACCGTGGCGACTGAAACGCGAACGCCGCGCAATGCATGATGTTGATCGTCAGTGAAGCGATCGGTGGTCGGTGCAGATTCGCCCCAACCGAGTTCGTGAAACCAAGCATCAAGAACTGTTCCGTCGTTACTGGAACCATTTTCAACTCGAGTGACTAGTGCGTGACCCCATGCTGCGGGCATAACAACTCCTTATTTAATTTGAAATTAAAACGCTTCTGGGCGAAGCGTGGGGAACAAAATAACTTCTTTGATTGACGAGACGCCCGAAAGCAACATGGCAACGCGGTCCATTCCGATTCCGAGGCCGCCGGTTGGAGGCAAACCAAATTCGAGAGCGCGTAAGTAATCTTCGTCAACGGTGCCACGTTCGGCATCGCCGGCATCTTTGGCAGCTTGCTCTTCTTCAAAACGAAGACGCTGTTCAACTGGATCGTTGAGTTCGCTGTAACCATTGGCGAGTTCACGTGCACCGACGAACAACTCAAATCGTTCGGTGATGAACGGGTCATTGCGATCGGCGCGAGCCAACGGTGAAATCTCCACAGGATGACCGGTCACAAATGTGGGACGAATGAGCGACGACTCGGCGGTGAATTCGAAGAGCTCTTCGATCATCTTGCCCGAACCCCAACGCTTGTCGTAACGCATGCCTAACTTGTCGGCAAGTGCACGAAGTGTTTCAACGGGTTGTGATGGGTGAGTTTCGACACCGGTCTTTTCGGCGATGAGTTCCATCATGCTGGCACGACGCCATGGTTCTGCCAGGTCGACTGTGTGGACGACTCCAGCGGGATCGGCGATACCGACAACAGTTGTGCCAATGGCATCTCGCGCTGCTTGAACGATAAGTTCTTCACAGATCGCCATGACTTCGCTGTAGTCACCGAACGCCTGGTAGAGCTCCATCATGGTGAACTCGGGGTTGTGGCGAGTGCTGATGCCTTCGTTGCGGAACACGCGACCAATTTCGTAGACGCGCTCCATGCCACCAACAATGAGTCGCTTGAGGTGAAGTTCAAGCGCGATGCGCAAGTACAACTGCATGTCGAGCGAGTTGTGATGTGTCAAGAACGGTCGTGCATGTGCGCCACCGGCTTCGACGTGCAACACCGGTGTTTCGACTTCGATGAATTCTTTAGCGGCCAACGAACGACGGAAACTTGAAATCACTGCATGTCGAACTTCGAATGCGCGACGAGCGTCTTCGTTCACGATGAGATCGGTGTAACGCTGGCGGAAACGAGTGTCGGTATCGGTGAGACCCTTCCACTTGTTGGGAAGCGGACGTACTGCTTTTGACAACAGCTCGAGCCGTGACACCTTGATGGACAGTTCGCCTTTGCGAGTGGTCATCACATTGCCGTACACGCCGACCCAGTCACCAAGGTCGAGAGATGCAACATCGGCGAAACCTTCGTCGCCAATGACCGCTTTAGAAACAAACAACTGAATATCGGATGAACGATCGCGAACGGTTCCGAAAATTAACTTGCCCTGTTCGCGCTTGAGCATGATGCGCCCAGCGATCGCAACTTCGTTGTCGGTCTCGGTGCCAGCTTCAAGGTGTCCCCACGTGGCGCGAATTTCGGCCAAGGTGTGGGTGCGATCAAAACGGTAGGGGTAGGGGTTGACACCCTTGGCGCGCATGTCATCAAGTTGGCCGAGACGACGGCTCTTTTCGGCTTGAAGTCCGCTTCCCGTCAGTTCGGGGATCTCGAGATCTTCATTTTCGTCGGGGGTATTTGACTCTGCACTCACAAGAGAAAGACGGTAGTTGCTAGAACGCCATTGCGCTGAGTTCTTTTGGCTT
>Ga0255109_1000018_pt1 | contig 41079 bp, 32 predicted proteins | sample Law_Miss_RepB_8h_FD_188471 | JGI IMG/M metagenome (GOLD analysis project Ga0255109, IMG submission 188471) | Freshwater microbial communities from St. Lawrence River, New York, United States - Law_Miss_RepB_8h | ecosystem: Environmental > Aquatic > Freshwater > River | place: USA: New York... | reverse complement strand
CCGCCTTCGTCGTCGCCGCGCCCGCCCCGACCATCGAGAAACTCGACCCCGCCCTGGACGCGCTCGTCGCGGCCGACGCGAAGATCGAGAAAGTCGGCACCGGCTACGGCTGGGCCGAAGGCCCGATCTGGTACAAGGACCGCTTTGTCTTCTCCGACGTCCCGAAGAACATCGCTTACGTGTGGAAGCGCGGCGACGCCGAGCCGGCCGTCTTCCTTAAGCCCAGCGGGACCGACGAGCCCTCCGACCTTCAAGGGTCCAACGGCCTCGCCGTCGACGGCAAGGGCAACCTCGTACTTTGCCAGCATGGCGCTCGTCGGGTCGGTCAGTCGCTCGGCGACGGCAAGTTCAAGCCCCTCGCGACCACCTTCGAGGGCAGGAAGTTCAACAGCCCGAACGACCTCGCCATCGCCGCCGATGGGTCCGTCTACTTCACCGACCCGCCCTATGGTCTGCCGAAGGGGCAGAAGGCGGAGCAGGATTTCCATGGCGTATACAAGCTGGCCGCCGACGGCAAGGTCACGCTCGTCAGCAAAGCGGTGAAGTGGCCCAACGGCATCGCCCTGAGCCTCGATCAGAAGACCCTCTACCTGGCGGTCTCGGATAGCGCCAACACCCGCGTCGCCGCGTGCGACCTGGATGGCGGCAACCTGCGTGACATCTTCTTGGCCCAGCCGCTGAAGAAGGCCGGCCGTCCCGGTGGTTGCGACGGACTCAAGGTCGACGCCGAGGGCAATCTCTGGACGACCGGACCGGGTGGCGTGCTCATCCTCTCGCCCCAGGGTAAGCATCTCGGCTCGATCCTCTTCCATCAGCCCACCGCGAACCTCGCCTGGGGCGAGGATGGCAAGACCCTCTTCGTCACCTCGAACCACGATGTCTTCGTGTTGCGCACGAAGGTCAAGGGAGCGGGGTTTTGAGGGAGAGGGCTAGGGCTAGGGCCAGAGCCAGGGTCAGGGCCAGGGTCAGGTTTGGGTGTCGGGCTTTTCCCGTGCCCTTAGGATTCCGCTGATAAGGCGAATGACCTCGGTCGCATCTTGGATGGAGGCTTCAACTTCACTGGGCTGCACCAATTCGGCGACGATGGCTACTTTCAGTTGGGCCCGGATTTCTGCGCACGAGCCCAACGCTATGCGATAGAAGCGTGAAGTGTCCTTGCCGGAACGCCGTTCGTACCCTTCCGCAAGATTGCTGGGCACGGAGAGGGCGGCTCTCCGAATTTGGTCGCAAATCCATCCATGCTCACGAAGGCCCGAATCCCGGGTCAACTTGATGGTGTTCCCCGCGAGTCGTATCGCTTTCTGGTAAGCGATTAAGTTGTCCAAGCCCAAGGTTGCCATGACGTCAGTTTGCGGCCGTGACGATTTCCGCGAAGCCAATAGATTTGGGCATCATGCCTGATTCGCTCTCGGGGAATATCCATGAAGTCTAGTCTTCGGCCGGACGCCTTCATGGCGGTCTTTGCCTGGCCCTGGCCCTGACGCTGGCCCTGGCCCTATATTCCGCCGCGCTCTGTCCAAAACCTTGCCCTTTCTTCATAGGTCGCCCATACCGGAGGCGTCCCCATGAAAGCCCTTTTGCTCACCGAGTACAAAAGCATGTCCTACACGGACGTGCCGAGTCCCGTCTGCGGTCCGGAGGAGGTCCTGATTCAGGTCAAGGCTTGCGGCATCTGCGGTTCCGATATCCACGGCTATGATGGATCCACCGGGCGCCGCATCCCGCCCTTGGTCATGGGGCATGAGGCGGCCGGCGTGATCACCGGCGTGGGTGCGCAGGTGACGACCCTGAAGCCGGGCCAGCGCGTGACCTTCGACTCAACGGTCTTCTGCGGCGGTTGCGTCCACTGTAAGCGCGGCGACGTGAATCTTTGCGATAACCGCCAGGTACTGGGCGTTTCCTGCGGCGACTATCGCCGCCATGGTGCCTTCGCCGAATTCGTCACGGTCCCCGCGCGCACCGTGCACGTGCTGCCCGACGCCTTGGGCTTCAACGAAGCGGCCATGATCGAGGCGGTGTCCGTCGGCGTGCACGCCGTGCGCCTCACGCCCTGCGCCCCCGGCGACACCGCTGTGGTCGTCGGCACTGGGATGATCGGCTTGCTCACCCTGCAGGCCGCCAAGATCGCCGGCTTCGCCCAGGTCATCGCCGTCGACACCGAAGAGTCCCGCCTCGCCGTCGCCCGCGACCTGGGGGCGACGCATAGCTTCAACGCCAAGACCGGGGGCGACCTCACGGAATTCGTGAAAGGGCTGACGAAGGGGCAGGGCGCCGACGCCGCCTTCGAGTGCGTCGGCCTCAACGCCACCGTGCTCTCGGCGATCCACGCGGTCCGCAAGGGCGGCACCGTGACCCTCGTCGGTAACCTCTCGCCCAAGACCGAGCTTCCGCTCCAGGTCGTCGTCACCCGCCAGCTGCGCCTGCAGGGCTCCTGCGCCTCGGCGGGCGAGATCCCGCGCTGCATCGAGCTGCTCGCGACCAAGCAGATCAAGGTCGACCAAATCATCTCCGCCGTCGCCCCGCTCGAACAGGGCGCCGATTGGTTCGCCAAGCTCTATGCCGGCGCCCCCGGCGTGATGAAGGTCATCCTCGCCCCGAACGCCTGATGCCCTCCCCGTTCTTCAGCCTCGCCGGCAAGGTCGCCTTCGTCACCGGCACCAGTCGCGGCCTCGGCCAACATTTCGCCCGCGCCCTCGCGCAGGCCGGCGCCGACATCGCCATGTCGAGCCGCGACGCGTCCAAGCTCGACGCCTTCCGGAAGGAGATCGAGGCGCTCGGCCGCCGTACCTGCGCGGTCGCCCTCGATGTCCGCGATGGCCCCAGCATCCAGGCCGGCGTGGCCGAGGTGGAGCGCCAGCTGGGCCGGATCGACATTCTGGTGAACAACGCCGGTTGCAATATCCGCAAGCCGGCCCTCGAGGTCAGCTGGGAGGACTGGAATACCATCCTCGACACCAACCTGCGCGGTACGTTCTTCACGTCGCAGGCCGTGGCGCCGGGGATGATCGCGCGTGGCTATGGCCGAATCATCAACATCGGCTCCGTGACCTGCGTCGCCGGTTACGCGGGCCTCGCCCCCTATGGCGCGAGCCGCGGCGGCGTGAAGCAGCTCACCATGAGCCTGGCCGACGATTGGGGGCGCCATGGCGTCACGGTCAATTGCCTCGCCCCGGGCTGGTTCAAGACCGCCCAGAACGCCGTCCTTTACGAACAGAAGGAGTGGGTCGAGTACCTGTGCGACCGCATCCCGCTCAAGCGCCCCGGCGCGGCGGGGGATCTCGCCGGCCCAGTGGTCTTCCTGGCCTCCGAGGAGAGCCGTTACGTGACGGGACAGACCCTGTTGGTCGATGGCGGCATCAGCACCGGCGCCACCCGCGCCACGGTCGCCCCGCCCAAGGCCTGATTCTCGCGCCATGCTCTTCGCCCTCCTCGCCATCGCCGTCCTGGTCGGCCTCGTCACCTGGCTGAAGCTCAATCCCTTCATCGCCCTGCTGATCAGTTCGCTGTCGCTCGGCGCGATGGTCGTGGCCAGTTCTGGGGCGATCACCATGGCCGAGGTCCTCAAGGCCTTCCAGACGGGTTTCGGCAACACCTTGGCCGGGACCGGCGCCATCATCGTGCTGGGTGTCGTCTTCGGCAAGCTCCTCGCCGAATCCGGCGGGGCCGGGGTGCTCGCCAAGGAGTTCATCCGCGTGCTCGGCCCGGGGCGCATCGGCCTGTGCATCATCCTGCTCGCCCTGTGCGTGGGCATGACCACCTGGTTCGCGGTCGGCCTGCTGCTCATCCTGCCGATCGTGATCACCTTGGCGAAGGAGACCGGTCGGCCGTTCCTCCTGCTGGTCCTCCCGATGCTGTCCTTCCTTTCGGTGATGCACGGCCTGATGCCCCCGCACCCCGGCCCCGTCATCGCGATCGAGGCCCTGCACGCCGACATGGGCAAGGTGATCCTCTGGGCTTTGGTCCTGGGCATCCCCGTCGCCGCGATCGCCGGGCCGTTCTTCGCCCGGCTCGCCGTCAAGCGGGTCGACGTCGCCACGCCGGACTTCACGCCTTCGGTTTCCGCCCAGCAAATCCTCCCGACCTTTGGGCTCACGCTCTTCACCGTCCTCTTGCCGGTGATGCTCCTCCTCGCGGGCACCGTCGTCGAACTGCTCCACGCCAAGGAAACCCTCTGGGGCAAGGTCGGCCTCTTCGTCGGCCATCCCGTCATCGCCCTGCTGTCGTCGGTGCTCTTCGCGATGTGGGCCTTTGGCCGCCGGTGCGGCCGGTCCGCCGGCGAACTCCTGAAATTCTCCGAGCAGAGCGTCGCCGGCATCGGCATGACACTCATCCTGGTCGGCGCCGGCGGCGGCTTCGCACTCGTGATGCGTACGGCGGGCGTTGATAAGCAACTCGCGGAGCTGGCCGCCTCGGCGGGCTTGCCGCTGCTGGTCTACGGCTGGCTCGTTTCGGCCTTCATCCGCGTCGCCACCGGCTCCGCCACCGTGGCCATCACCGTCGCCTCGGGTTTCATCGCCCCGGTGATGGCGGCTCACCCCGGCACGAGCCCCGAGCTCATGGTCATCTCGGTAGGGTGCGGTTCGCTCTTCCTCTCCCACCTCAACGACAGCGGCTTCTGGATGGTCAAGGAATGCCTCGGCCTCACCGTGGGCCAGACGCTGCGCACCTGGACCATCACCGAGACCCTCATCGGCCTGTCCGGCTTGGGCATGGCGCTGCTGGCCGAGCAGGTGCTCCGCTTCTTCGGCTGATGCGTCGCCTGCTCGCGCTTTTCGCCGCGACCCTGGCGGGCGTCGCGGCCTCCCCGCCGCCCCCGCGCATCATGCCGGTCGGCGATTCGATCACGCAGGGCGGGGGCGCGACCTTCGCCACCTACCGGGTGGTCCTGGCGGCCAAGCTCCGCACCGCGGGAGTCCGCTTCGAATTCGTCGGCTCGCAGGCCACCGCCACGCCTCACGGGCCGCTACGGCACGAGGGCTATGGCGGCAAGAACGCCGAGTTCCTCGCCGGGATCCTCGAGGCGAAGCTGGCCGCGGCCCCGGCGGACATCCTGATGATCCAGGCGGGCCATAATCACTTCGCGGAGGAGAAGCCCATCCCCAGCATCCTCGCCGCCACCCGCGCGATGGTCGCCACCGCCCGGCAGCATAATCCCAAGGTCGTGGTCGCGATCGCCCAGGTCACCCCGGCCGGCAAGTTACCGAAGTATTCGTACATCCCTGAGCTTAACCTCGCGCTCGCGGCCCTGGCCAAGGAACTTGACCGGCCCGAGCAACGGGTCGTCTCGGTCGACCTCGCCACCGGCTTTGACGTCGCCACGGATACCATCGCCGACCGGGTGCACCCGAACGCCCGCGGCGCCGAGAAGATCGCGCAGCGCTGGGCGGAAGCGCTGACGCCGTGGTTAAAGTGATACAGGTTACTTCGCGCTCCGCGACGATTTCCAGACTTCACCCCGGGGGCTGACGAGCCAGACGGCCAGGCCTTCCTGTTCGGCCAGGCGCTTGGCCTCCTCCCAACCGACGGCCATCAGCGCCGTCGACCAGCCATCCGCCCGCAGGCCGGACTGGCCCCAGACGCAGCAGAGTTCGACGGTGGGGTCGACGGGTCGGCCGTTCTTCGGCGAGAGGATGTGCGCGACGGCCTTGCCGGCTTCCCGTCGCTTGGCGCGGTAGAGGCCGGAAGGGGAGAGGCAGGCGTCGGTCAACGTCACCTTCGCCAGTAGCTTGCGGGGGTTGAACGGATCTTCGATGCCGACATTCCAGCGGCCGGAAGCCAGGAGCTCCCCGCCGATCTCAATCAGGAAGTCTTGCTGGCCGTGTCGGCGGAGGACCGTCGCCACCTGGTCTTCGGCGTAGCCTTGCAGCACGGAGCCTAGGTCGATTGCCAGTTTCGGGTGGGCCTTGCTGAGCATGGCCCGGTCGAGGTCCAAGGTCAGTTTCTCCCAGCCCACCTGCGGCAGGATCGCCGCGAGCGCGAGGTCGGTCGGGGCTGGCTGCTGCCCCGCGGGGCCGTAGCTCCAGGCGGAGGTCAGCGGGGCGACGGTGATATCATAGGCTCCGCGCGTCTTCGCGCTGAGGGTGCGGGCGAAGCCGAGCAGTTCCAGCAACTCCGGGCTCACCCCGACGGGCGCGGTCGTGTCAGCCCGGTTGAACGCGCTCGTCGTGGAGGACTCCCGCCAGTGCGAGAGCGAGAACTCGAGGCGATTCAACTCGGCCTCGATCTCGCGGTTGAGGAGATCGCGGTCGATGCTGGCCCCGCGGATCTTCACCGTCCAGGTCGTGCCGAAGGCCGCACCGTGGATTTCGGTGATGGGCGCTTCGGAGGCGGTCGCCAGGTGGATGTTCTCCGCAGGGAAGGTCGCGGTGAGGGCGGCCCCGATGGCCAGAATCGCGGCGACGCCGGTGTCGCGACCCGACCAGCGGTCGCTTTCGCTCGGGGTGCGGACGAGCTTGAGGAGGGCCCCGGTCGGGCAGGCGTATTTGCAGAAGCCCTGCGGCACGAAGAGGGCCGCGACCAACCCGACGGCGGCCAGGGTGAGCGGGATGAGGGTGGCGGCGCCAAGCGCCCACGCATCGAACGGTTCCCAGCGCCCAAGATTCATGCCCGGCCACACGAGTGCCGCGAGGAACACCACCGCCAGCAGGAGGAAAGGCAGGGCCGCGAGGCGCGCGTGCCAACGTGTCGGGACGCTGATATGCAGTCCGCGGAAGCGGCCCAGCAGCTCCTGGGCCGCGCCGTGGGGGCAGAGGTGATGGCAGTAGGGCTGACGTCGAGCGACCCACGGTACGACCAGGGCGACGGCCCCGAGGGCGACCAGGCCGGGGGCTTGGCTCCAGCCCAGGCCATGCCGCGCCCAGCCGGCGAAGAGCGCGAGGGAGAGCAGCTGCCCGAGCCAAAGCCCCAGACCGCCGACCAGCAGCAGCTGCCACGTCAGGCGCAGGGCGGGGCGCCCATGCAGGGGCGAGAAGGTCATGACGAGGCCGCCCAGCAGGAAGCACCAGAGGGCGAGACCACGGGCGCCTTCCTCGCGTCGGCGGGCCTCCGCGCCCGACTGCCGGGTGTCGTCGGCGAAGCGGCGCTTGATCCCCTCCGCCATCGCGTAGCTGGTCAAGGTCGCCCCGGCCACGCCTTCGAGCCGCGCCTGGCCGAAGTCGAGCGTCGCCCATTCGCGGGCCGTCCACTTAGTGAGCAGCTTCAGGTATTCCGCGTCGGTGCGGACGCGGTCCACGTAGTCCGTGGTGTCGTAGGTTTCCCGGATGACCACCTGACGCAGCGTCAGCCCGTCGCTTGCCAGCGCGATCAACGTGTCCGTCGGGCCCGCGTAGCCGTTGACCTCGTCGCCCGACGGCGAGGTGCGCACCACGAAGCCGAGGTGGGCGTTGCCCGGTCCGCGGACGAGGTTCCAGCCGAGGCGCGGCGTGTTGGGCTCGAAGCCGCGGGCTTCAGGGAAGCCGATGGACTTGATCTCCTCGAGCTTGAGCGGGGTGGGGAAGCGCAGGGAGGCGTAGTTGCCGGAGAGTCGCTTCTGAATCGATTCCTCGATGGCGAGGGCCGTCAAGGTCGAGCCGGCGTAGCCCTCGAGCTTCGGCGCGGGCTGGGAGGTCGGCCGCCAGTCCTTGAAGCCGCGTTCGAAGGCGGCGTTGTCGCGCAGCTTGTCCACGTGGTCTGGGGTGTCCTCGCTCGTGAGGATACGGGTGCCGACGATCCGTTCCTGGTTGTCGAGCGCGACCAGCACGTTCGTCGGTCCGGAGTAGCCGAGGATGGCATCCGCATCCGGGGACGTCGTCAGCAGCCGCCCGACGCGGTTGCCGTATTCGTCCTGTGCGAGCAGGGTCTCCTGCGGCCCCGGCTTGAACTGCCGGGCCTGCGGGAAGAAGGCCTGGACGTCCGCCAAGGTCAGTCGCGTCAACGCCGTCTCGCGCGGGGGGGTGGCCCGTTGGAGCAGGAGCGCGGCGAGTCCCAGCGCGAGTAATCGCCAGGCGCGGAGCAGCCAGGTCTGCGCGCGCGGCGACATCGCTTACTTCGCGGGCACCAGCTGGATGGCGTCGGCGTGGATGTTGCCGTTGGCGTTGCGGCCGCCGAGGATGACCGTGCGGCGTCCCTCGGTGAATTCGTAGGTGCCGACCGCGTGGAAGCCGCCCTCGGGCGTCTTCTTCTGGTCGAGGGTCACGGTCACGGCCTTGTCGCCGGTCGGGTTGAGCGTGGCGGTGGCGTTGCTGGCGCGGTTCTCATGACCGGCCCAGTAGATGCGGACCTCGTAGCGGCCGGTCTTCGGGATTTCGAAGGCGTACTCGGCCTCGCTGTCGCCCTTCGGGGCGTAGTGGTAGCCGGCGCCGAGGTGGGGGATGCCGGAGCCCGCCGTCCAGCGGCCCTTCAGCTTGGCCTCGGTGTCGTCGACGACCAGGCCGGGCAGCTTCGTGAGTTCGGCCTTTTCCTCGACCGAAAGTTTGGTCGTCGCGCCCGCGGCTCGCCCGAGGTCGGCGTTCATCCGGCCGACGGGCAGCAGCTTGTAGTCGGCGATCGACTCATCCAACTGCAGGGGGGCTCGGAGGTCGGCGCGGCGCATCCGGCCGGGCTGTTCCATCAGCTGGATGAGTTCGGGCAGGTGCTTCGCGTAGACGCCGCGCGGGTCGGTGTTCTCGCGCACGGCCAGGTAGGCGGCCTTGCCGACGACCTCGCCCATCATGCCGATGGTGCGCATCACCCGTACCGTGCCCAGGGCCTCGTGCGTGACGGAGATGTGGCGGCCGGCCATGAAGAGGTTGCTGATGTTCTTGGAGTAGAACAGGCGGTAGGGCAGCGGGTAGCCGTTGCGGCGGTCGACGGCGGTGACGTGCTTGCCGGTGGCGTCCACGTAGCCGAAGGCCGCGCGCGAGATGAACGGGTTGTCCGGGAACTTCTTGGCGTATTGCTCGCGCGCGTAGTGCAGGTCGATATCCCAGGTCGTCGGCACGCAGCCGTCGGGGAAATCCTTGCGGGCGACGATATCCTCCTTGGTCAGGATGATGTCGCCGGTCAGCAGGCGGGACTCGCGCGGCCCGCCTACGTGCGAGGCCCACTTCAGGTCGGCCTGGGCGTATTTGGCGTGTTCCGGACCGTTCTTGAGGGCCGAGAAGGCGCCGTAGATGGCGCGGAAATTCCAGTCGCGGATGTACTCGAGGTCCTTGATCGGGTCCTTGTCGAAGCCCGATTCCCAGAACCATTCCGCCTTCATGAAGGGCTTGTCGTCGAGGGCTGACTTGGACTTCTGCAGGGGCGGGAAGTCGCCCAGCGCCAGCGGCAGAGCCCAAGGCGTCGCGGGCCAGGTCGTGGGTTCGGCGGCGTCCTGGTAGAACCACATGTTGGACATGCCCATGCGCTTGTCCGGCTCCTGGCGGAAATCGGCGCCGGCGTAGGCGCCGACCCAGCCGTGGCCCGTGGTGTCCGCCACGAACTTGGCGCGGAAGACGCGCTCGCGGCCCGTGCGGACGTCGATCGCCTTGACCGCGGCGATGCGGTTGCCGTCCATGACGACGCCGGTCGCGAAGTGGCCGAGGAAGAGGCGGATGTTCTTCTCGGCGCGGACGACCTTCTCCTTGAGTTCGTCGCCGAAGCTGTCGATGCGGCCCGGGCTGTCGGGGGAGCGGTCCGCGATCTCCTCGATGATTTCGCCGAGGTGGGGGTACTTGCCGCGGGTGGTGCCGCCCATGGCCCAGACGCCGATTTCGGAGCTGCCGTTGCCGCCGAGGACGAAGCGGTCCTGGATGAACGCGACCTTCAGGGATTGGCGGGCGCCGGACAGGGCCGCGCCGAGGCCGCCGTAGCCGCCGCCCACGACGACGAGGTCGAATTCGCCCTGGTCTTCCGGGCCCTGCGGGCTGTTCCATTTTGAACGGGCGGCGACCAGCGCCTCGCCCTCGGGCGGGGTGAAGGCGGCGTCCTTGCTGAAGACGATGGCGTCGGCGCGACCGGCGAAACCGGTGAGGTCATGGAGGGCGAGCTTCACGTCGCCCGCGGGCAGGGTGACCTTGCCGCCGGCCTGCCAATGCCATTCGGCCCCCTGGTTGCCGAATTCGGCGGCGACCGGCTGGCCGTTCACGATCAGCTGGAAGCGGCCCGGGGTGCCCGGTGCTTTCCAGTGGGCGACCCAGTCCTTGGTGCGCACCCAGACCCGGTACTCGCCGGCGGCGGGGATGCGGACGGTCCCCGTGGCGTCGCCGACGGGTTTGCCGAGACCGTGGGCGAGGAGATAAGGCGAGCCGACGAGGTTGGTGAAAACCGTGTCGAGTTTCCAGCCGCCGTGGCTCGCGAGCGACTCGGCCTCGATGAAAACGGTGTCGGCGGTCTCGGCGCGGCCCGCGAGGGCGGCGAAGCCGGTGAGTCCGAGGAGGGGGAGCAGACGGAGGGACATGGGTTTCAGATTTATCCTAAGACCGACGACTTCCAGCCGAAAGCGGTCCGCGGGCCACTATTTCCCTTCGATTCGGGCGCAGGGAAGGGGTTGCGCCCTAGGGTGGGACGGACTTAGGCTCCGCCCATGCGCACCCTCTTGCTTGGATGTTTCGGCGCCGCCGCCCTGCTCGCCGAACCGCTGCCTGCCGCCGGTCTCCTGGTGGACTTGGATCCGGCGGTGGGGCTGACCCTGGACGCCCAAGGTCGGGTGGTGAAGTGGGCCAACCAGGCCGGCCCGGCCGAGGCGCGCGATTTCGTCGGCCAAGACAAGGGGCGCAAGGTGCCCGGGTCGGGCCTGCCTGCCGTGACCAAGGAGGTGGGCGCGCCGTCGCTCGTTTTCCGCGCCCAGGAACTCCTCTGCCATGACGAGAAGGCCTTCGATGGCCTGGTCAAGGGGGACGGCTGCACCTGGGTCGCCGTGCTCAAGCCCTACGCCCAGGCCAAGGGCGGCCTCAAGGATGTGAACTCCTTTTTTGGCAACCTGCGCAACGGCGGCAAGTACGAGGGCGTCTGGGGCTGCCTCGACGACGACAACACGGTCTGGTGGGGCGCCCGCAACGGACTGACCTTCGGCCGCTTCGACGTGAACAACCCCAAGGTCGCCGGACCGAAGCTCGAGGCTGGCCGGCGTTACGTCATCGCCGGCCGGTTGGGGACGGGCACGGGGAGCGTCGCGATCGAGCTCTTCGTCGACGAGCCTAAGGCCATTGCCACCGGTCGTTTCCCCGTCAATCCTGCGGCGGATGCCTCCAAGCTGTCGATTGGGCAGGAGCGCGACGCCACGCAGCATCCTGGTTTCGAATCCTTCGATGGTGAACTCGGACGTTTCCTGCTCTGGTCGCGACCGCTCAAGGACGAGGAGCTCGCCGCCGTGATGGCCGGTTTGCGCGCGCCGTCCGCGGCGCCCGCCAAGTAGCCGCCGGCGCACGAAAAAGCCCCGTTGGTCCGGGGCTTCGCGGTCGGCGAACTAGGTCGCTTATTTGGCGATCGGCGTCGCCTCGGGTTTCTTCTCCTCGGTCTTCGCCTTGTCGCCGAAGGGGAAGGGCTTGGCCGGCGTCTTGGCGTCGGCGCCTTTCTTGCCAGCACCGGCTTCCTTGGCCTTCTCCTTCAGTTTATCCTCCATCGCATCGGTGATTTTCTCGATGGTCTCCTTGGAGAGGGACGGTTCGGCCTTGGCGATGGCGGCACGCAGCGCCTTGCGCACATCGTCGGCCAGGGCCTCGAGCTCGGCGCGGGAGTCCTTCTTCTCCGCGGCGGTGGCGAACTCCATGCTCTTGCGCTTCTCCAATTGCTTTTCCCGGGCCGCCTTGACGGCCTCGTCCGACTGGACCTTGGCGAAGGCGGCGCGGAACTTGGCCATGTCCTCTTTGGCGACGCCGTTGATATCGGGCACGAGCGCGGCGCGACCGGCCTTCCCTGGTTTGCCCGGCTTGGTCTCAGGGCTGTCGGCGGCGGGCAGCGCGAGGGTGGCGGCGAGGAGGAGGAGGAAGGCGGTTTTCATGGGTCGATAGGTGCAACCCCTGTGAGGGGCGGAAGTTGCGGCTCAGCGCGCCGGCGGGCGCATGCGGGCCTCGACGGCCTCGCTGATCTTCGCGATGACCTCGGCGCTCAGGCTCGGGTCGGCCTTGGCGATCGCCGCGCGGGTCGCGGCGCGGACCTTGGCGGTGGCGGCCTCGAACTCCTCCCGCATGTCTGCCTTCTCCTTGCCGGAGAGGAACTGGGTGTTGGCGCCCATCGTCTTGAGTTTTTCGCGGGCCGCGACGACCTCCGGGTCGCGGAAGGACTTCATCGCGGCGACGCGGAACTTAGCCATGTCCTCGGCGCTGACGCCTTCGACGTCGGCCAGCAGGACGGAGAGGTCAGGCTGGGAGGGGCGCCTTGGCTCGACGGACTTAGCGGTCGGGGAGGTGGTCTCGGTTTTCTTGGCGGCTTCGCCGAGCGGAAAGGGTTTGGCGGGCGCTGCGGCGGCCTTGGCCTCCTTGGCGGCAGCCTCCTTCAGGCGGGTACGGGCCTTGTCCTCGAACGCTTCGATGACCTTGTCGATCGTCTCCTTGGAAAGGGTAGGGTCCGCCTTGGCGTAGGCGGCCCGCAGGGCGCTGCGGTTGAGGTCGGCCAGGCCTTCGAATTCGCCGCGCATCTCGCGTTTCTCCTCCGCCCCCGCGAATTCGGCCCGCTGGCGCAGCTCGGCCATCTTGGCCTTGGCCGACACCACGGCGGGGTCCTGCTGGGCCTTGGGGGAGGCGGCGCGGAACTTGGCCATCTCCTCCTTGCTGACGCCTTCGACGTCAGGAATCAGTTTCTCGAGCATCGCGCGAGCCGCCGGCGAGCGGGCGGCTTCGGTTTTGGGCGCATCGGCGGCGATCGCGGTGGCGGCGACCCACAGGAGGGCGAGGCTAAAGGTCTTCATGTCTTTTTCAGTAACACCGCCGAGGGCCGGAAGTTCGGCGCCGTCGGGGCTGGGCGCAAAAAAAAGACCCCGGTGAACCGGGGTCTGTCTCTGGGCCAGTGATCCGAGGATTACTTGGCCTCGGGCTTGCCTTCCGGCTTGCCCTTGCCTTCGCCACCCTTGCCGCCCTTACCGCCCTTGGCGCGGGCAGCCATGGCTTCCTGCGCCTTCTTGGCGACTTCGGCGAGCTCGGGGTGGGCCTTGACGATGGCGGCGTTGACGGCTTCGTTCAGGGCCTTGTAGGCCTTGGCGCCTTCTTCGCGGGCGGCCTTCTTGGCGTCTTCGTCCTTGGCTTCCGCGCCCTTGGCGCGGGCGGCGGCGGCGGCCTCGGCGAGCTTCTTGATTTCCGGGTCTTCCATGGCGGCCTTGCGGGCGTCGCCGAGCTTCTTCATGTCCTCAGGGGACACGCCGGGGATCTGGAAGCCGCCTTTGCCTTCGCCCTTGCCCTTGCCTTCGCCCTTCGGGGCGTCGGGCTTCTTGGCTTCGCCGCCGGCGGGGGCGTCGGCCGCGATGAGGCCGGCCGTGGTGATCAGGGCCAGCAGGAGGGGGAACTTGAGTTTCATGAGTGTGATTGGGTTTGGGTTCGTAGATGAAACCCCCGCGGGTTCGGAAGGTTTCGCCGGAGTTTATTCATTTTATGACACTCCCCACCAATGACTTGCGGGTCCGGGCGGGTAGACTGGGCGGCATGTCCCCCTTGATCCTGCATGTCCCGCACGCTTCCAGCCTGATTCCTGCCACCGACCGGGAGGATTTCCTCCTGGGCGACGGCGAACTCGCCGCGGAGGGTCGGCGGTTGGTCGATGCGCACACCGATACGCTCTTCGGGGCCGAGCGCTGGCCGGGGGCGGTCCTCGCGGCGAAGGTCTCGCGCCTGGTCGTCGACGTGGAGCGGTTCGCGGACGACGCCCGCGAGCCGTGCGCCCGCTTCGGCATGGGCGCGACCTACTTGCGCACGAGCGAGGGACGGCCGCTGCGCGCCCTGTCGGCGGCCCGACGCGCGGCGTTGTTGGAAAGTTATTACGTGCCGCATCATGCGACCGCCGACCGGCTTGCGAAGGAGCGGCTGGCGACCCGGGGGCGCTGCCTGGTGCTCGACGCGCATAGCTATCCGCTGGGCCCGTTGCCGACGGAGGTGGCCGCCGGGCGGCCGGAGATCGGGCTGGGCACCGACGCCTTCCACACCTGCCCTGAGCTGCGGGACCTCCTCGTCGGTTTCTTCCGCACCCGGGGTTACGAAGTCGCCGTGGATGCGCCGTTCACCGGCGCCTTCGTCCCCAATGCCTGCTTCGGCGCGGACGCCCGTTGCCAGGCGATCATGGTCGAGGTGCGGCGCGACCTCTACATGGACGAGTCCACGGGCGAGCGACACGGCGGTATTGACCGCGTGCGTGCGGATCTGTTCGCGCTCCAGCCGCTGCTGGCGGACTTCGCCGGCCGCGCGGTCTGGCCTACCTAGCCTCGGGCAGGGTGGTGGGGTGCCCGGCGGCGGTCAGCTCGGCGGCGAGTTCCGCCATGCCCTCCCGCCACATCGCCTCGATGCGCGGAAGCTGCGCGGCGCGCTGATCCTCGCTGCGCTCCGGCCACGCCTGCTCGAGCGCCTTCCACTCCTCGAGCAGCTCCTTCACCCGCGGCCGCGCCAGCCAACGCTGGGCCGCCGGGTCGAACGCCACCGCGCCGATCCTTGCCTTCTGGGCCTCAATGAATTTCCCCCAGCCTTTGACCACCGCGTCCTTCTGTTCCTTGGCGGTGCGATGGTCGGGCAACTCGTTCGCCCCCGGGTCGAGCCGGAGGCCGGCGGTGCTGCGGACGGCTGCGCCAGGTGGGACGGCCCGCCCGGTCGTGGGAGCGTTCGCCTTCCCGGTTTCGGGGCCCCGCGCGGTTTCGCCCGAGGGTGGGACGCGCCGCATCAGCCAAGCTCCGGCCGCGAGCAGGGCGAGGACGAGCAGCAGTAGGATGAGCCGGCGGCGGGCGGAGGACGGCATGGGGGCGACGGCCGAAACCGGCCGTCCGGTTCACATGATGATGACCGGGGCGGGCGCCGGGTCGGCGGCGGGCGCGGTCGGGGTTTGGACAGGTTGATTGGGCGTGACCAAGGTCGCCCCGCCCAAAGTCTGCACTTGGACGTTACCCTGGCCACTGGCTCCGCTCGCCTGACGCGCCGCCTCGGCCCGCACCATGGCGAGGCCTTGGGTACGGATGCTTTCCATCTGGGCCATGATCGCGGCCTTCTCGTCGTCGGTCGCCTTCGGCCACTTCGCCTCGAGTTCACGCGACTGCTGGAACATGCCGCGGAATTCCTCCTTCTGGAAGAGCGCGCGCATCACGAGGCCCGTACGCTCGCGGTCCCCCTGGAAAATCTCCTCGAACTGCCTGCGTCCGTCGTCGCGCCAATTCCGGAATTTGGATTCGAGCGCCTCCTTGGCCGTCAGGTCGCGCGAGCGCGCCTCCTTGTCCAGGTCGGGGATGACGTTGCTGCTCTTGTCCAGCTTGAGCGCCTTGGCGCTCCGGACGACGGAGCCCGGTTTGGGGTCGCCGCCGCCACCAACGGACTTCGGGGCACCGGGCACGGCCGCGGCTCGGTCGACGGTGGTCGGTGGGGTCGAGAAGAATCGCGCGACCACGGCGCCGACGCCGATGGCGCAGAGGAAGAAGAGCACGAGGGTGGTCTTGGAGGTCTTCATGTCGGAGGATTACGCTCATTTAACTCCGGGGAGAAGGGGGAAGTTGGGGGAACCTGCCGCCGCCACCCTCGGCCCAGGGCTTATCCCTCGACTTTGGGCGTTTTTATTAACCAATAGGAACCCATGGCTGCCGCCCAATCCATGTCTGCCGGACCGATCCGGGTCATCGACTCCCACACGGGCGGTGAGCCGACCCGCGTGGTCGTCGCCGGGGGGCCCGATCTCGGGGGTGGGACGGTCCGCGAGCAACTGGAGCGTTTCCGCCGTGACCACCGCCGTTTCCGCTCCGCGGTCGTCAACGAGCCCCGCGGCTCCGACGTGATGGTCGGGGCGTTGCTCGTCCCTCCGCACGACCCTTCCTGCCGCTTCGGGGTCATCTTCTTCAATAATGCCGATACCCTCTGGATGTGCGGGCACGGCACCATCGGCCTGGTCGCGACCCTCGCCCACCTCGGCCTGATCGGCCCGGGGGAGGTCCGCATCGACACCGCCGTGGGCCCCGTGGCGGCGACCTTGCACGCCGACGGTACCGTCACCCTCGCGAATGTTCCCTCCTACCGCCACGCCAAGCAAGTCCCCGTCGAGGTGCCCGGCCTCGGCGTCGTGCGCGGCGACATCGCGTGGGGCGGCAACTGGTTTTTCCTCGTCGAGCAGCATGGCCTGACCGTCGCCTTGGAGCACGTCGAGGCGCTGACCGACTTCGCCTGGAAGGTCCGTCAGGCCCTCGGCGCGCAGGCCATCGTCGGCGCGGACGGCGGCGAGATCGACCACATCGAGCTCTTCGCCCCGACCCCGACGGCGGATAGTCGGAACTTCGTGCTCTGCCCCGGCAAGGCCTACGACCGTTCGCCCTGCGGCACCGGCACCAGCGCGAAGGTCGCGTGCCTCGCCGCGGATGGCAAACTCGCCGAAGGCACGATCTGGAAGCAGGAGAGCGTCATCGGCAGTCATTTTCTCGCTTCCTACCGCCGGCTCCCGGACGGCCAGGTCCAGCCCTTGGTGACCGGCCGCGCCTTCGTGCAGGCCGATGCCACCTTCCTGTTCCATCCGGAGGACCCCTTCGCCTGGGGCATCCGTCCCGCATGAGTGGACCGGTCGTCATCGTTGGCGGCGGGATTGTCGGCCTGAGCGCCGCCTACGAGCTCCTGCGTCGCGGGCGGTCCGTCGTGCTGCTGGAGAAGGGCCCCGCGGATCATGATTCCTGCTCGCTCGGCAACGCCGGGATGATCGTCCCCAGCCACTTCGTGCCGCTCGCCGCGCCCGGCATGGTGGCGCTCGGCCTCAAGTGGATGTTCGACCGCGAGAGCCCGTTCTGGGTCCGGCCGCGCCTCGATGCGGATTTATTCTCCTGGGGTTGGAAGTTCTGGCGCGCCTCGACCTCGGCCCACGTCGAACGCTGCACGCCCGTGCTCCGCGACCTGAACCTGCGCAGCCGCGAGATCTTCCTGCGTCACCGCACCGAACTGCCCGCCGCCTTCGACCTCGAGGACGTGGGCTTGCTCGCCTTGTGCCGGACGCAGCAGACGCTCGACCACGAGGCGGTGTTCGCCGCGAAGTCCAACGCCATCGGCGTGCCGACCGAGGTGCTCTCGGCCGACGAGGTCCGTCGCCGCGACCCGGGGGTCGATTATGCCATCGCCGGTGGGGTGCTCTTCACGAAGGACGCGCACCTCGACCCGCGCAAGTTGGTCGCCGTCCTGACCGCGGAGGTGACCCGCCTCGGCGGCCGCATCGTCTTCGACGCCGAGGTCACGGGCTGGAAAGGGGAGGGCGACCTCCTCCGCGCGGCCCTGACCAAGCAGGGCGAGTTCGCCGGCGAGACCTTCGTGCTCGCCGCCGGCGCCTGGTCGCCCGCCGCCGCCGCCGCCCTGGGGCTGCGCCTCCCGATGCAGGCCGGCAAGGGCTACAGCATGCGGCTGGAGCGTCCGATCCAGCGCCCGAAGTTTTGCTCGCTGCTGATGGAGGCCCGCGTCGCCGTCACGCCGATGGGCTCCGCGCTCACCGTCGGCGGCACCATGGAGATCACGGGGAACGACCTGTCCGTGAATCCCGCGCGCGTCCGCGGCATCCGCAAGGCGTTCGTCCAATACTACCCGGCGTTCAAGGAAGCCGATTTCGAGGCCCTCCCGGTCTGGTCCGGGCTCCGCCCTTGTCCGCCCGACGGCATGCCCTACCTCGGCCGTACGCGCGCCCAGCGCAACCTGATCGTCGCCACCGGCCATTCCATGATGGGCTTGAGCCTCGGCCCCGTCACGGGTGAGATCGTCGCTCAGCTCGTCTGCGGCGAGCCCACCTCGGTGGCGCTCCGCGAGGTCGACCCCGACCGACACGCCTGATTTCCCCCACTATCCACACACCATGACCACCTCCGCCTCCAAGAAAAAAGTCCGCGCCCAATGGGAGGGCGTGATCCCCGCGATCACCACCCCCTTCCGTAAGGACGGCAAGCTCGACGCCGCCGAAATCACCCGCCAGTGCCGCTGGATGGTCGACTCCGGTTGCATCGGCATCGTCCCGTGCGGTTCGCTCGGTGAAGGCGCCACGCTGACCTACGACGAGAAGGTCGAACTCATCCGCATCTGCGTGAAGGCCGTGCCGGGCACGCCGATCATCCCGGGCATCGCCTCCCTCTCCACCGCCGAGGCGGTCGCTCTGGCCAAGGAGTCCGAGCGCCTCGGTTGCGGCGGCCTGATGGTCCTGCCGCCCTACGTGTACAGCACCGACTGGCGCGAAATGAAGGCCCATGTCTCGGCCATCATCGCCGCGACCAAGCTGCCGTGCATGCTGTACAACAACCCGCCCGCTTATAAGACCGACTTCCTCCCCGCCCAGATCGCCGAGCTCGCCGCGGAGCACCGCAATCTGGAGGCCGTGAAGGAATCCTCCGGCGACTCCCGCCGCGTCACCGCCATCCGCCACCTCCTCGGCGACCGCCTGACCATCCTCGTCGGCATGGACGACTGCATCCTTGAGGGCGTCGCCGCCGGCGCCCGCGGCTGGATCGCCGGCCTGGTCAACGCCTTCCCGGTCGAGTCCGTCGAGCTCTACGAGGCCGCGATGATTGGCGACCGCGAGACCGCGGACGAGATCTACAAGTGGTTCTTGCCGTTGCTCCGCCTCGATACCGTACCGAAGTTCGTTCAGCACATCAAGTGGGTGCAGTCCAAGGTCCGCGGTTCCAACCCCTCGGTCCGCGGCCCGCGCCTCGCCCTCGACGGCGCCGACCTGGCCCTGGCTTCCAAGACGCTGCAGGTCGCCCTGAAGAACCGCCCGAAGATCAAGTAACATGACCACGCCCCTTCTCGGTCTGTCCTACCTCGGCTTCGCCCGCGGTCGTCCCGGCGCCTTCAGCTGGCAGTCGTTCAACACGACGACCTGGAACCACCTCCCGGAGTTCTTCCACTCCGCCACGGCCGAGGATGTCGCCACGGCCGGAAATCTCGCCGCCGAGGCGGCGCCGGTTCTCGCCGCCTTGTCCGGCAAGGCCAAGGCCGCGTTCCTGCGCGACATCGCCGCGCGCATCGAGGCCGCCACCCCGGCGCTGGCATCACGCGCGCAGGCGGAGACCTCCCTGCCCGAGGCCCGCTGCCTCGGTGAGATCGGCCGCACCATGGGTCAGCTCCGCCTCTTCGCCGACCTCGTCGAGAAGGGCCAGTGGGTCGATGCGCGTATCGAGACCGCCAACCCCGAGCGCAAGCCTCTCCCGAAGCCCGACCATCGCTCGATGTGCCGGGCCCTCGGCCCGGTCGCCGTCTTCTGCGCGAGTAATTTCCCTTTCGCCTATTCCGTCGCCGGCGGCGACACCGCTTCCGCCTTCGCGGCCGGCTGCCCCGTCGTCGTGATGGCGCACCACGCCCATCCCGGCGTCGCCGACATCATGGGCGGGGTGATCGTGGACGCCGTGCGCGCCGCGGGCCTGCCCGAGGGCACCTTCTCGATGCTGCAGGGCGACGGTCGCGAGGTCGGCCAGCTGCTCGCCAAGCACCCCGCCATCCGCGCGATCGGCTTCACCGGTTCGCGCACCGGCGGCCGCGCCCTCATGGACACCGCCGCGGCCCGCGAGGTGCCGATCCCGGTCTACGCCGAGATGAGCAGCATCAACCCCGTCGTCCTGCTCGAGGGCGCCCTCGCCGCGCGCGGCGAAGCCATCGCCACCGGCTTCGGGGCGTCCTGCACGTTGGGTGTCGGCCAGTTCTGCACGCAGCCCGGCCTGCTGCTGCTGGTCCGCTCCGCCGCCGCGGAAGCCTTCGCCGGTCATCTCGCCGCCCAGTTCCGCGCCGCGCCCGAAGGCGTGATGCTCACCCCGCCGATCCAGCAGGCCTACATCAAGGGGCTCACCGCGCGCTCCGGTCGGGGCGGTATCCAGACCTACGCGCCCGGCAAGGGCAGCGGTAAGCCGGGTAGGGCCTTGCCCACCTTGCTCGCCGTCGCGGCCAAGACCTTCCTGTCCGATAAGTCCCTGCAGGCCGAGCTCTTCGGCCCTTGCTCGTTGATCGTGTGGTGCGACGACACCGCGCAGTTGCATAAGGTGCTCGGCGCCCTGGAGGGCAACCTGACCGCCACCGTGCACGGCACGGATGAGGAACTCGCCGCGAACGCCCCGCTGATCGAGCGTCTCGCGACGCTCGCCGGCCGCGTGGTGGTCAACGGCTTCCCCACCGGCGTCGAGGTCTCGCACGCCATCGTGCACGGCGGACCTTATCCCTCCCTCTCGGATGGGCGCACGACCTCCGTCGGCTCCAACGCCATCTACCGTTTCTCCCGGCTCGTCTGCTACCAGAACTTCCCGGATGCCGCGCTCCCCATCGAGCTCCGCGCCGCCAACCCCTTGGGCATTCTCCGGATGGTCAATGGGGAGATGGTGAAGTAAGAGGGGAAGGGACAGGGACAGGGACAGAATGGGTGGAGATATTCAGCGGCTCGAGGTCTATCCCTGACCCTAACCCTGGCCCTATCCCTGATTCTGAACCTTGATTTACCGTCCGACTAGCATCCCCCACCAGGTGCGGGTGTAGGGGAGGGCGAGGTTCTCGAGGCAGGCGGCGGTGAAGGCGACGTCGAGTTCCTCGCGCGGGTGACCGTCGAGCAGGTTCGCGGCTGCCAACTCGGCACGTCCGCGGCGCGAGGCGTCCACGATATTGCGGTGTTTCGCGGCGTGGATGGCCGCGAGGATGGCGGCGAGGACGGAGAAGGTCATCAGGCCGAAGATCAAGGCGCCTTCCTTCATGAAGACGAAGGCGATTAGGAGGAACGGCCATCCATTACCCCAGAGGATCATGAACGAGTCCCACGAGGACTGGGAACCGAGGCGGCGGTCGCGGTGCTGCAGGGCATGCCCGGCGAGGCGAGCGGCCCGCGCCACGTCGAAGAGCGTGCGTCCGTGGTAGGTTTCGGGTGACAGCTTGATCGCCGGCTCGAAGGCCGAGTAATAATCGGTGATCGCTAGGGAGGTCTCGTCGACGTCGACCTGCTCGATCTTGCCCCGGAGCAGGATGATGCGCGCGGCCTGCGCCCCGCTGATGCCGCGGACCAGCAGGACGCGCCCGTGTTTGCGGGTCAGGGACTTGAGCCGGCGGTAGGCCAGCCAAGGCAGGGCCAGCGCCAGCCCGCCCAGCAACAGGGCGAGGATCAGGAATTTGGCCTGCCACATGGACCCACGCTGGGGTTTCGCGCGTTTCCTTCAAGGTCTACCTTAAGCCAAGTTCGCATAAGGCGAATAAGCCCGGGTGGATTTTGGTCCGCTCGCTGCGCCCTGCGTTGACCCCGCGGGGTCAACCGCGTTGGATGGCGGGGTCATGAATCCCGAAGTCGTCCGCGAATACCTCCTGGGGCTGCAGGATCGCCTGTGTGCGCTCTTCGAGGAGGTCGATGGCCAGGCCAAGTACCATACCGATCCCTGGACCCGCACCGAAGGCGGCGGCGGCCGCACCCGCGTCATCGCCGGGGGCGCGGTACTGGAGAAGGGCGGGGTGGCCTTCTCGGATGTCCGCGGCAGCAAGTTGCCGCCCTCCGCCACGCACAACCGTCCGGAACTCGCCGGCCGCGGTTTCCGTGCGATGGGCGTCTCCGTCGTCCACCACCCGCTGAATCCTTACGCTCCCACCTCGCACATGAATGTGCGTTTCTTCTGCACCGACGGGCCCGACCCGGTCTGGTGGATGGGCGGCGGCTTCGATCTCACGCCCTATTATGGTTTCACGGAGGATGCCGTGTCCTGGCATCGCGCCGCCCGGGCGGCCACCGGCGAGCACTACGAGAAGTTCAAGGCCTGGTGCGACGACTACTTTCTCCTTAAGCACCGCGGGGAGGCCCGCGGCATCGGCGGGGTCTTTTACGACGACTTCACCGAGGGCGGCTTCGAGGGTGCTTTCGCCCTCATGCGTCGGGTGGGGGACGCCTATGGTCCCGCCTATGCCGAGATCCTTCGCCGCCGAGCCCATCTGCCGTACGGCCCCAAGGAGGTCGCGTGGCAGGAGGTCCGGCGCGGCCGCTACGTCGAGTTCAACCTCGTCTTCGACCGGGGGACCATCTTCGGCCTCCAGTCCGGCGGCCGGACGGAGTCCATCCTGATGTCCCTGCCGCCTCGGGTCCAGTGGCGCTACGCCCATCAGCCCGAGGCCGGCACCCCGGAGGCAGAACTAATCTCGCATTATCTGAAACCGCAGGATTGGCTGAAAGGGTCTTGATGAACTCCCGCGACCGCTTCCTCGCCGCCCTGCGTCGCCAGCCCCATGGCCGCGCCCCTGTCTGGATCATGCGCCAGGCCGGTCGCTACCTGCCCGAGTATCGGGCCCTCAAGGCCAAGTCCGACTTCGTCACGATGGTCCGCACCCCCGACCTTGCGGTCGAAGTGACGCTACAACCGCTGCGTCGCTTCCCGCAGCTCGACGCCGCGATCCTGTTCAGTGACATCCTGGTGATCCCCGAGGCGTTGGGCGTCGGTTATCGGTTCCGCGACGAAGGGGGCATCGCGATGGAGCGGGCCTTGGCCACCTCAGCCGACGTCGATGGCTTATCCGTCGCGGGCGCCGCCGACCGTCTCCACTACGTCTACCAAGCCTTGGCCTTGCTGCGCCGCTCGCTCGGGCAGGAGAAAGCTTTGCTCGGCTTCGCCGGCTCCCCGTGGACCTTGGCTTGCTACCTGATCGAAGGCGGCGGCTCCGAGGATTTCCCCCGGACCAAGGCGATGGTGAAGTCCGACCCTAAGTTACTACACCGTCTCCTCGGCATCCTCGCCGACGCGGTCGCGGAATACTTGACCAGGCAGTTCGCCGCGGGGGCCGACGCGATCCAGATCTTCGATAGCTGGGCCGGAGCCTTGCAAGGGGCCGATTACGAGGAGTTCTCCTTGCGCTATATCCGCGCGGTGCTGGAGCGGCTACCCGTCGGCGCCCCGGTCATCCTCTACGCCAAGGGCAAGTCCCCGCAGGCCGCCGCCCTGGCCGCCACGGGCGTGCCTTGCCTCGGCGTGGATTGGACCATGCCCCTCTCCGGGGTGCGCCGTCTCGCCGGGCGCCCGCTCTGCCTGCAGGGCAACCTCGACCCCGAATTCATGGTCGGGGAGCCCGCCGCCGCCCATGCCGCGGCCATGGAGGTCATCGCCGACAACGCGGGTGACCCCGGCCACATCTTCAACCTCGGCCACGGCATCACGCCCCAGGCCCGCATCGAGACCTTCCAGGCGGTCGTCGACGCCGTGGTTGCCTCCGGCGTTTGACAACGCCCGCCGTCCCGCCTCTTTCTGCCCTTATGTCCCGCAAAGGTATCCTGCTGCTGAATCTTGGTTCCCCGAAGAGCACTTCCGTGCCCGACGTGCGCAACTACCTGCGGGAGTTCCTGAATGACGACCGCGTCATCGACTATCCGGCCCCGCTCCGCTGGCTGTTGCTCGAAGGGATCATCCTGCGCACGCGCCCAAAGAAGAGCGCCGCCGCCTATGCCAGCGTCTGGACTCCGGAGGGTTCGCCCCTGGTGGTCACGACCGACAAACTGCGTGCCAAGCTAGAGAAGGCCACCGGCCTGCCGGTGATCATGGGCATGCGCTACGGCACGCCCTCCTGTGCCGAAGCCGTGCAGCAGGTGCTTGCCGCCGGCATCGATGACCTGTTCGTGATGCCGCAGTACCCGCACTATGCGATGTCCTCCTACGAGACCGTCGTCGTGAAAGTCCAGGAGGAGCTTGCCCGCCTCGCGCCCGGCGTGAAATACCACGTCCTGCAGCCCTTCTACAATGACCCGGCTTACATCGATGCCTTGGTTGCGTCCGCCCAGCCTTGGCTGAGCAAGCCGTTCGATAAGCTGCTTTTCTCCTACCACGGTCTGCCGGAGCGCCACTTGCGCAAGGGCGACCCGTCGAAGGCACATTGCATGAAGCGGCCGGATTGCTGCTCGCATTACAGCCCCTGTCAGGCGACCTGCTATCGCCACCAGTGCGTCGAGATGACGCGCCTCTTCGTCGCCGCCGCCGGCCTCAAGGAGTCGCAATACGAGCTCTCCTTTCAGTCCCGTCTGGCGGGCGAGAAGTGGGTTTCGCCTTATACCGACAAGCGGCTCGAGGCCCTGCCGGCCGAGGGCACCAAGAACCTGTTGGTCATGTGCCCGGCGTTCACGTCCGACTGCCTGGAGACCCTTGAGGAAATCCGCGAGGAGGGTAAGGAAACCTTCATCCATGCGGGCGGAGAACACTTCGCGCAAATCCCTTGCCTGAACGATTCGGACCTCTACGTGAAGTACTTGACCGACCGCGCGGCGACCTGGCAGCCGGACCACCGCTGAGCGGCCTTGCCCTCGGGGTGGGGTTGGGCTAGGCCAACGGGGCTTCCCCGCCATGCCCGCTACCGCCCGCCGCCTTGAAGGTTTCACGGAATCCGTCATCCGAGGGATGACCCGCCTGGCCAACCAGCACGGGGCCTTGAACCTCTCCCAAGGCTTCCCGGATTTCGACCCACCCGAAGCCTTGCTGGCCGCGCTGGAGCGCGCCACGCGCGGGCCGCACCATCAATACGCCGTCACCTGGGGCGCCCCGCGTTTCCGCCAAGCCCTCGCCACCAAGGTCAACCGCTGCACGGGCCTGGCGCTGGACCCGGATCAGCACTTTGTCGTCACCTGCGGCAGCACCGAGGCGATGATGGCGGCGATGATGACGGCGTGCGATCCGGGCGACAAGGTCATCGTCTTCTCGCCGTTCTACGAGAACTACGCGGCCGACGCCATCCTGTCCGGCGCGGAGCCCATCTTCGTGCCGCTGCGGGCGCCGGACTTCGCGTACGACCCCGCCGAGCTGGCCCGGGCGTTCGCCCAGAAGCCGAAGGCCATCATCGTCTGCAATCCCTCCAACCCGTGCGGCAAGGTCTTCACGCGCGCGGAACTGATGGAGATTGTCGGCCTCGCGGAGCGGTATGACGCTTTCGTCATCACCGACGAACCTTACGAGCATATCGTCTACGCCCCGCACGAGCACGTGCATGTCGCCACCTTGCCCGGGGCCTTCGAGCGCACCATCACCTGCAACTCGCTCTCGAAGACCTACTCGATCACTGGCTGGCGCCTCGGTTACGTGCAGGCCGCCCCGCACATCATCCAACGAGCCCGTAAGGTCCACGACTTCCTGACCGTCGGCGCCGCCGCGCCCCTGCAGGAGGCGGCCGTCGCCGGTCTCGAACTGCCGATGTCCTACTACCAGGAGATGGCCGTCGGATATGCCCGCAAGCGCGCCTTGTTCAGCGGTCTCCTCGCGAAGACCGGACTTAAGTACACCGAGCCGCAGGGGGCGTATTACTCGCTCCTCGACATCTCTCCCCTCGGTTTCAAGACCGACACCGAGGCCGCGGAATGGATGGTCAAGGAGGTCGGCCTGGCCGGCGTACCGGGCTCGAGCTTCTTCCGGGAGCCGGAGCACCGCTACATCCGTTTCCATTTCGCCAAGAAGGAGGAGACCCTGTTGGCCGCCGGCGAAAAACTCGCCCGCCTCGCCCGGGGGCGCTGAGCGGCCCGGACTCGCCCCGCGAAGAGACTTTTACTTCAGGCCGGCCGAACGGTGCAGGCGGGCGACTTCCTCGTCGGTCAGGGCCCGGTCGAAGACGGCGAGGCCGGCGAGCCGGGCTTTCAGGGCTTCGCCCAGCATGCTGCCGACCGCGTAGCGGGCGCCGACGGTGAAGTTGGCGCCGCCGCCGGGCTTGGTGGTGGCGTGCTTGGCGGGGTCGTAGGCGAAGATGCCTTTATCGTAGAAGTAGGGATTGATCCCGCGATGCCCGCCGTCGGGTCCTTCCTTCGTGAAGTAAGGGTCATCCCGTTTATCCTGCTTCGCGTCGACCTCGCGGACCTCAAGGACGCCGTTGTAGTACGCTTTGATCCAGCGGCCATCGTAGGTGAAGGCGAGGGTGATCCATGCACCCATCGGCAGGCGGGTGCGGTTGGCGGCGTAGTCGGCGCACCAGGGGAGCGCGGAGCCGTCGGCGCGCCGGGAGTGGCCGCCCAGACCGGAGATATGGGGCGTCAGCTGCCCCGGACCTCCGTAGGTCGGCATGTTCAACAGCATCGCGTATTGCCGGGTGCCCGTGTCGTCGAAGGCGCCTTTGCCCTCGCTCCACATGCCAGCGATGGTCGAGCCGCGTTTGAGCTCATCCATGCGCACCACCGCGAATACCGATACGCGCGCGTTCGGGCCGGCGATGTTCAGGTCGCCGGTCCGGGCGTAAGGAATCTCCAGGTAGTGCTGGCCGAGGAAGTGGGCCGAGTAGCCTGAATAGGACCCACCTTCCACGCGCGGGATATCCGGGCCGACGGTCGTGAGCGGGTGCTTGTCCTTTGTGCCCTGGGAGAGGCGCGGGGTCGTCGGCTCCTCGCCGAAAGTCCAGAACGCGACCAAGCCGGAAGTCTTGGTCACCACCGAGGCGTCGCCCGTCGGGGTCGGCGCGGCGAAGCTTGCGAGGGTGAGAAGGGGGACGAGGACGAAGGCGCGCATGGTTCAGGCGAACAGGGCCGCGATGGGTTTGCCGCCGTCGGTCACCGGCACCGGCCGGGCGCCATCCTTCAGGTCCGCGTGGGTGTCGACCCCGAGGGCGGTCAGGATGGTGGCATGGAAGTCAGGCACGCTGACCGGGTCCTGCAGTACCTTCTTCGACAAGTCATCGGTGACGCCGTAGGCGCCGCGGTGGCGAAGCCCGCCTCCGGCCAGCACCATCGAGAAGGCGGAGCCCTGGTGGCCGCGGCCACCGCGACCGTCGAACTCCGCCGGTCGGCCGAATTCGGTCGCGACCACGATGAGCGTCTTGTCGAGCAGGCCTTTCGACTTCAGGTCCGTCGTGAGCGCGGCAAGGGCATGGTCCAGTTCGCGGATCAGCGTGTGCTGATGGGTGATCCCATCGTTATGGACGTCCCAGCCGGTGCCGTTGATGAAATTGAGGTTATGCGAGACTTCGATGAAGCGCACGCCGCCCTCGATCAGGCGCCGGGCGAGTAGGCAACGCTGACCGAACTCGCCACCGTAGGACGCCCGTAGGTCGGCCGGTTCCTTCGCGAGGTCGAAATGCCCCATGAACGCGGGCCCCGCCAGCCGGAAGGCCTCCCGCTGGGCGTCGGCGTATTCGGCCATCGCGGAACCCGCCGACGCCTCGCCCGTGCCGGCGAGTAGCGCGCGCCGAGCGGACTCCCGATCACTCGTCAGTCCCTCGGGGCGAGTGAAGCCCGCGGGCCCGGTCTGCGTGTCCACCAGGTAAACATAGCCGTCCTTCACGCCGAGGAAGCCCGGGCCGCGGCTGACGTTGGGGAAACCGATGAGCATGTAGGCCGGGACCTTCGGGTCGACGGCCCCGCGGCGGTGCGCGACGATCGAGCCGAGCGAGGGGTAGAGGGCGTTGCCGCTGACCATGCGGCCCGTGTGGACTAGGTTCGTGGCGAAAGCGTGCTCGTCGATGACCTTGTGCTGCACCGAGCGAACGGCCGTCATGTGCTCCATCAGCTTGGCCGTCCGCGGGAGGTGTTCGCAGACGCGGACGCCCGCGACGGAGGTCTCGATGGAGGGGTAGAGCGAGCCGGCCTTCTTCTTGGCAGACTGGTTATCGCCGACCGCCTTGGGGTCGAAGGTGTCGATCTGGCCCATGCCTCCGCCGAGCCAGATGAAGATGCAGTGCTCGGCCTTGCCCTTGGGCAGGTGGAGGGGGGTGGCTCCGGGCAGCTGCGCGGCGAAGGGCGCAAGCCCCAGGGCGGTGAGGAAGGTGCGGCGGTCCATGGGATCAGTGATAGAGGGCTTCGGGGGAGTTGACGAGCGCCCAGAGGGCATCCTCGGCGCGCTGGCGCCAGCCAGCCTCGAGACGGGAGGTCGCCGGGTCGCCCCGGCGCGCGTCCTCGGATTCTTGCTGGCGGACCAGCGTGGCGTCCTTGTCCAGGTGATTGGACCACGAGACGTAGTAGGCCGGGCGGCGCGGACCGGGCGTCCGATGTTCGGTGGGCGGCGTGATGCGGGTTACGAAGCCTGGTCGGAGGCGATCCGCGTAGCGCTGTAGTTCGGCCGGGGTCGGTCGTCGGGTGAGCACGCGCAGGAAGAGGGTTTCCACCAAAGCCTCCGGCGAGGTGGCCTCCCGGCAGAGCGCCGTGGCGCCATGGTCGTCGCTCAAGCCCGTGAGCCACGTCCCCATCACGCCGTTGGCCAGGATCGCCGGTTGCAGGGAGTTGGCGGCGTGGTCGCGCTCGGACAGCGGGTCCGGTCGGCTGGCGCGCCAACCGAAGGCGGCGAGCACGTCGCCGACCGCCTGGATGCGAGGCAGCGCGAGAGCGGGGCGGTCGCGTTCGTTGGACGTCGAGGTCAGCATCCACGCGCGGGTGGGCTGACCCAGCGAGATCGAGTTGTCGGACTCGCGGATGCCATCGATATCGAGGCTGACCTCCTCGGTGCGGAACGGTTTACCGGTCGCGGCGAAGAGCCCGTCGACCACCTGTTCGGCGGTCAGGCGGCGCGGCGCGCGGGCGGCGTAGAGCTCGGGCTGCGTCCGCAGCGACGCATCGTCGTCGCGCTGGTACGCCTGGGAGTTGAGGATGAGCCGGCGGACGTGGTCCGCCTCGTACCCGCCGCGGACCAGTTCGCGCGCCAGCCAGCGGAGCAGGGCCGGGTGGGTCTGGCGGCTGCGCTCGAAATCGCCGGACTGCTCGACGAGACCGCGGCCCATCAGCTGCGTCCAGAGCCGGTTGACCATCACCTGGGCAAAGCGCTCGTTCTGTGGCGCCGTCAGCAAGGTCGCCAAACGGTCACGCGGGTCATGCGGGTCGCGCGCCAATTCGTCGGCCACGCTCTCGGTCGCGAACTCCGGGAAGGGCCAGTGCGGCTGGACGGTCGCGCCCGGGGCGAGGGTCACCTCGATGAGCGGCTTGCGGCCCCCTTCGCGGAGCTTGTCCATCGCCACGCTGCTGGTGGCCGGGACCTGGACGCCTTTGGTCTCCAGGAGCGCCGCCAGCGCGAAGACCTGCTCCTGCTTGGTCGAGGTGGCGGGCGAGTCGTGGCAGCGGGCGCACTTGGCGTCGACGCCCAGGAAGGCGGCCGTCAGCACGGTGGCCTTCGCGGCCATCGGCACGTCGTTCTGCGAGGCCATGCCGAAGCCGGCGGGACCGCCGAAACGCTCGCTACCTTGCAGGCGGACGAGTTCGGTCACGAAGAGGTCGAGTGGTTTATGGTCGCGCAGGCTTTCATGGATCCACCAGCGGAACGGGCCGGAGTTGTTCAGCGTGGGGTTGAGGATGTTCGGGTTCTCGGCGAGGAGGTCCTGCCAGAGGCCCATCGCGGCGTCGGCCGCGCGCGGGTCGGCCAGCAGGCGATCGATCACCCGGGACCGCTTGTCGGCCGAGCGGTCGGCCTCGAAGGCGGCGATCTCCGCGGCCGTGGGCGGCACGCCCACCACGTCGTAGGTGACGCGGCGCAGGAAGGCCAGGTCGGAGCAGACAGGGGCGACCTGGGTCGGTTGGGGGCGGAATTCCGGCCAGTGGGCGCCGTCCTGGATCCAGCGGCGAAGGAGCGTCTGCTCGGCGACCGAGAGTCCCGGGCCTTTCGGCGGCATCCTCTCCTCGTCATCGGTCGAGCAGATGCGGGCGAGCAGCGCGCTCTTCGAGGGATCACCCGGAACGATGGCCGGGCCGTCGGATTTTCCTCCGTGGAGCGCGCCGGCGCGGGTGTCCAGGTGCAGGCCGCCCTTCGCCTTCGAGCCCTGGTGGCATTCGAGGCAATTGCTTTCGAGGATGGGCCAGACCTTCCGGTGGAAATCGAGGTCGGACTGGCGGCCGACCTCGGCGCGGTAGGCGGCCAGTTTATCGGCGATGAAGGCGTCGATGGGGTTGAGGGCCGTAAAGCCTTGAGGGCCGTAAATAAAGCCGGCGGGGAAGGCCGGCACCGGGATCTCGGGCGTGGACCGCAGCCAAGCCTGTCCCGCCTCGCGGCGCTTTCGCCAGTAGTCCGCCTCCGTGGCGCGGGCGTCCGCGCGGTGCCTGTCGTCGAGGGCGGTCAGGCGGACTTCCTCTTGGGCGGCGTAGCGGGACCAGCCCGCGTCATCGTAGGTCGCCGTCGTCGCGCCGGGTCCCAGCAGGCTCCAGGTCTGGCTGCCTGCCAGCGAGATCGCCGCGACCGTCTCGCCCAGCTCCGCCCGTCGGCGCGACTTCGGGTTGATCACGTAACCGACGATGGTCTCGAGCGCGATGCGGTGTTCGCGACCGTCGCTCGTGAATTCGCACCATGCTTCGCGGTTGCCCGGTGGCGCGAAGCGGAAGGTCGGCCCCAGGTCGAGGAACTTGTCCTGCACCTTGATCGGCTTGTCGTCGGAGCCGGCGGGCGGAAAGGGGGTGGTCAGCACCAGCCGGTCGTCGATGAAGAGCGCCGCGGCGCCGCGCCCGCGCAGGAGCAGCCGGTGCTTGCCGGCCGGCAAGGTCACCTTCGCGCCGGCGCGGAAGAAGTAGGGACTGCCGCGGTCGCCGCGGACGCCGGTCGCGACGTAAAGGTGGGGCGGGCGGAAGAAACCGAAGGCCGGCGCCGCGTAGCTTTCCGTGGTCGGCAGGACCTCGCTCGGCCAGGCGTTCTTCTCTGGCTTCCATCCGGTCGCGACCTGGACCAGGACCTCGCCCGGTCTCACTTGGTCCCAGGCGGTGAAGGAACTCGCCTTGACCACGGGGGCCGCGCCCTGCGTGGCCTTGTGGCCCGTCGCCGGGGCGCTGTCGTTGCCGGCGTTCGCGCTGGCGTCGCGCGGCGCCGCTACCGCGACGGCGAGCGGGGGCAGGGTGGTCCGGAAACGTCCGGTGAGTTCCTGGGCCGAGAGCGCCCGCCGATGCACGGCGACCTCATCGAGCCACCCCGAGAAGCTGTTGTTCGGGCTACCCGCCATCGATGAGCCAAGCCAGACCGCATCGTCGTCCACGAGGGGGGCTTCCCGGGTAGCCCCGCCCATGTCCCAGGCACCTTGGATTTCCTGTCCGTCGACATAGCCACGCACGCTTGCCGGGTCGCCGAAGACATAACTCACCGCGACGTGATGCCAGCGCCCGTCGTCGATGACGCCGCGCTTGGTGGTCCAGCGGTGCCAACGGTCATCACCTTGGTCGCCGGCAGCCGGGGTCGTCGCGAAGAGGAAGCTCGGGCAGGCGGAGCCGTACATCTCGCGGAGGCGGAGCGCCCAGTTCTGGTTGGAGGAGCCAGCCTTCGTCCGGCCTTTACCGATCAGGTAGACATTGGAGCCCTTGCGGAGACCATCCAGTTTCACCCAGGCCTCCAAGGTGATTGCGTCACCGTTCTTGAAATCGAAACCACTGGCTGGGCCCGTGTCGGGTAAGACTAAGTGGGCGCCTTTACCGTTGAACTGAGCTGAGGCGTTTTTCTGGTCAAAGGTTGGGTAATCAGGTCGGCGGGGGCCGGGTTGCGCGAAGGTCACACCCCCGACGTTGGCGACCGCGGGTTGGGCCGTCCCGTCGAACGACCACGTCGGTGCTTCCGCCGCGGCAAGGGTGCCGAGGCAACTGGCCAAAGCGATGAGACGGGGTAGGCTCATGGGGACGCATTTAGGACACGGAAGAGGGCGAAATGTTCAAGGGGGAAAGGTAGGGGCAGCACCGCGTGCTGCCCTACGGGAGTATAGAGTACCGAGTGCCGATTAGGAAGATGGTAGGGAGCGCTAACCGCTATCCGCCAACGCCTATCCGCTACCACCGTCATTTGGTAGGGGCGTGGTTTGCCGCGCCCTTCTGCGGTGGAGGGCAAGGCGAAGCCTTGCCCCTACCCGAGACAAACGACACGGTGCGCTTTACCGTCTACGGTCGAACGGACGCGACGCAGTCGCGCCCCTACCCGGATTGGGTGACGGCGGTTAGAGGCTGGCGGTTGGTTAATGCAGGAGGCCGCTAGGTCAGCACGCAGTGCCAACCCTACCCGAGATGCAAGGTCATAAAAAGGGGATGAAACGGGGAAGCGGAATAGTAGCAGGCGGCCGAAGGCCGCCGCACAACCCCTAGCCAACCATACTCCAGCCAACGAGTCCCCTCCTGTCTCCACCGGTGCACCTTTGCACCTCTGCACTGCCTCCCCTCGTTCTCTTAAAACTCTCCGAAGCCGAATTGGTCAGCGAGCGCGAGGCAGTCCTTCACCGGACGGAGTCCTTTGGAGGGAGTGGGGTCCTGCAGGCAAGCGGCGGCGCAGCAGACGGCGAGGCGGAGGCGTTCCTGGATTCCGAGGTCTTCGTGTAGGCCGTAGAGCATGCCGGCAGCGAAGGCATCGCCGGCGCCCGTAGCGCCCTTGCTGAAACCGACCGGGAGTTTGAGCGAGGGCTGCTTCAGGCGGAGGCCTTCGGCGGTGGCGCAGACGGCGCCGTGCTCCGTATGGATGGTGACGGTCTTCTTGACGCCGAGGGAGAGCAGCTGTTCGGCGGAGCGGAGGAGCCAACCAGCATTCTTGGGGTCGATGATTTCGCCGAGGCTCAGGCCGGCTTCGATCTCGTTGATGACGAGGTGGTCGGTGAGGGGCAGGGCGCTGAGCGCGATTTCGCGGAACTGCGGGTGCGAGGCGCTGCACATGTCGACCGAGGTCTCGAGGCCGGCGGAGCGGGCATTGAAGAGTAATTTCGCCGCCACCGTCTGGCCGCCCTCGAAACTGTCCAGCCGATCCAGTAGCATGAGGTAGCCAAGGTGCAGGATGCGGGCGTTGGTCTTGCTGAACGAGCAGTGTTTGACGTCGAAGTAGGCGTTGGCACCGCGGCAGTGGAAGAAGGTGCGGCGTCCGGTGGACTGCACGGTCATGGCGTCGGTGTAGGACGTCGAGTGCTCCTTGCTCAGGTGCAGTATGGCGACGTCGATCCGGTGGTTCTGGCAGTCGCGCTTGATCCACTGGCCGTTGGGGTCGTCGCCGACGAGCCCGCAGGCCGCGAGAGGGAACTCGACCTTCATGGCCGCGAGGTCCTTGAGGACGTTGTAAGGGCCACCGCCATTGGAGCGCGATTCGCTCAGGATGCTCGCCAGCATGTCCTGGGTCGGGTAGCCGTCGATGACTTTGACGTAGTCGACGATGAAGTTGCCGGCGGCAAGGATGCCTTGGCGGGGAGTCTTAGGCATGAAGGTCAGAGGGAGACGACGGTGCCTTGGGCCTGCGACAGCAGGGCGGCGGCGAAGATCTCATGGGTGGCGACGGCTTCCTCGGGCGTGGCGCAGCCGAAGCGGCCGTTGAGCAGGCCGGCGCGTTCCATCAGGTAAGCGGCCCACATCTGCTGGATGACGTCAGCGAAGCCGGGTTCGAAGATGCCCCCTGTGACGGTCTTGAAGGGCGTGCTGAAGCCGAGCTCGGTGCGCTTCCAGAACTGTTCCTTGCCGCGCTCAAAGAGCCAGAGGGCTTTGGTGTCAGCGGTGCTGTAGCGCACGCCGCCATCCGTCCCGAGGATTTCGATATACCACGTATTGGTGGCACCGGGCATGAGTCGCTTCATCTCGAGGCGCATGGGGACGTCGTGGCCGCCGACCTTGATCCAGGTATTGAGCAGGGCGTTATCCCAGGTGTCGCAGTTCGCGACGCCGCCCTTGCCGTCGGGTCGCTGCGGGTAGCCCTTCTGGAGCTGGGCGAAGACGCGGGAGGGCTTCCATCCCAGACGGAGCGGGATATGGCAGGCGTGCATGCCGAGGTCGTTCAGGGCGCCGCCTTCGCCGCACAGGGCGTTCATCCGCTTCCAGTTCGCGGCCTTGGTCGGGTCGAGGTCGCTGCTGTGGTGGAAGCCGGAGACGACTTCGAGGATGCGGCCGATCGACCCGGACTTCGCGAGTTCGAAGGCGCGCTGCGCGCCCGGGAAGAAGGGCATCTCGGAGCTGCAACGGACGAAGCGGCCGCTGGCCTTGGCGGCGGCGTGGATGCGACGGGCGGAGGCGAGGTCGATGCCGAAGGGCTTTTCGGCGAAGAGGTCCTTACCGGCGGCGAGGACGTCGCAATACAGCTGCTCATGCAGGTTGTGCGGCACGGCCACGTAGACCACGTCGACTTCCGGGTTGGCGAGCAGAGCCTTATAGTCGGTGGTCTTCTGCGTGCAGGAGGGGATGCAGTCGAACCACGAGAGCGTGGCGGGGTTGAGGTCGGCCACGGCCGTGAGGACCGGGCGGACCGAGACGTCGGTGAGCGCGCACCAGCGGGCGAACGCGCTGGCCATTTCGCGACCCATGAGGCCGCCGCCGATGATGCCGATTTTTACGGGAGACATGAGGGGAAGTTGATGAGTTGAATCGTTGAATGGTTGGCCAGAGGGATTTCAGCGCTCTGCGCGGTAAGCTCGGGCCAGCAGGGTCACGGGTTGGAGGAGAGAGATAGGTGAGCTGGCTTGGCGGAGGCCACGGGCGATTTGAAGGTGGCACCCGGGGTTCGCGGTGGCGAGGACGGATGCACCGGTGCCGATGACGTGCCCGACCTTACGGACGAGGAGCTGTTCCGACTGCTCTGGCTGGGTGATGTTATAAATCCCGGCGCTCCCGCAGCACCAGTTGGCCTCGGGAAGTTCGACGAGCTTCAGGCCAGGGATGAGTTTAAGGAGGTCCCGCGGCTGCTTGGTGACCTTCTGGCCATGCGTCAGGTGGCAGGAGTCGTGGTAAGTGACGATGAGGTCGCCTAGGCCCGTCCGCGGGGCGAGACAGCCGTACTCCAGCAGCCACTCGTGGATGTCCCGTAGCTTGGTATCCCAGAGCTTGGCCAGCGGCGCATAGACGGGGTCGTCCGCGAGCAAGGCGCCATAGTGGCGGAGATGATTCCCACAGCCGCCCGAGTTTGAGATGATGCCGTCGAACTGAGCCGGCGGAAAAAGGTCAATCATGCGCTTGGCCAGCGTCTTGGCCGCGTCGGGTTCGCCGTTGTGTGCGTGCAGCGAGCCGCAGCAGGGCTGGACGGAGGGCGTGTGGACCTCGCAGCCATTGGCCAGGAGGACATCGGCCGTATCGCGGTTCAGTTCAGCGAAGACTAGGTCCTGGACGCAGCCGGTAAGCAGGGCCACGCGGTGACGCGACTTAGCGGGCGTCTCGACCGGACGAATCAGTTGCGGCGAAAACTTTGTGGCAATGGTCGGGCACTGCGGCTCGAGGCGACGGAGATCCGGTGGAAGTAGTTTCGTCAGGCCGATTTTCCGGAAGGCGGTTTGCAGGCCGAGGCGTTGATAAAGCCAGAGCAGTCGACCGGCGAAGCGGAGCAGACGGGGCCGCATGAATAAACCACGCATCGTGACCGTCCGCCAGAAGCGGCTAGTGAAGGTTTGGTTCAGACCAGCGGACTGGACTTCGGCGCGGGCGGTCTCGAGTAGGTTAGAATAATCCACGCCCGCGGGGCAGGCCGTCTCACAGGCCAGGCAACCGAGGCAGTAGCTCATCTCGTCGGCGAAGGCCGGTGACAGCTTGAGTTCACCGTCAGCCACTGCCCGCATGAGCGAGATACGGCCGCGGGGGCTATGCCGCTCTTTCTTCGTCGCGACGTAGGTCGGGCAGGCCGGGAGGCACATCCCACAATGCATACACTGCTGCAGGATCGAGTAATCGAGGAGTTTGAGCGAAGGCTTCATCCCTCAGTCGAAGATCTTGCCAGGGTTGAGCAGGTTGCGTGGATCCCAGGCGCGTTTGATTTCACGCATGAGGTCGTGGCTGTTCTCGCCGACTTGACGGCGCAGCCAGGCTTTCTTGGCGAGGCCAACGCCGTGTTCGCCGGTGATGGTGCCACCGAGCGCGAGGGTCTTCGTCACGATTTCCTCGAGCGCTTCGTGAACGCGGGCCATTTCCGCCGCGTCGCGTTCATCGGTCAGGAAAGTCGGGTGCAGGTTGCCGTCGCCCATGTGGCCGAAGGTGCCGACGAGCAGTTGGTGTTTCTTGGCGACCTCGGCGACAAAGGCGACCATCTCAGCCAGCTTGTCGCGCGGGACCGTGACGTCCTCGAGGATGGTGGTCGGTCGAACACGGGCGAGGGCAGAGAAGGCGGAGCGGCGGGCGGAGGCGAGTTGCAAGGCCTCGGCGTCATCGCGGGCCACACGGACATCGCGGGCGCCACGGGCGCGGGCTAAGGCCAGCATCTGTTCGGCTTCTTCGGCGACGGCGGCGGGGTGTCCGTCGGTTTCCATGAGCAGGAGTGCCTCGCAATCGCGTGGCAGGCCAATTTTCGCATAGTCTTCGACGCAGCCGATGGTCATGCGGTCAAGGAACTCCAGTGTACAAGGGATGATCTTGGCTGCGATGATATCTGACACCGTTTGGGCGGCGTCTTCCATTCGATCGTAGCTCGCCAGCATCGTGCGGCGGGCGGCGGGGCGGGGCAGGACCTTGAGCAGGACTTCAGTGATGATACCGAGTGTACCCTCGGAGCCGATGAAGAGGTCCTTCATCGAGTAACCGGCGACGTCCTTGACGCAGGCGTTGCCGAACTGGGCGATTCGTCCGTCGGGCAGCACCACTTCGAGTCCCATCACGTAATCGCGGGTGACGCCGTATTTGAGGCCGCGCAGGCCACCCGAGTTTTCGGCCACGTTACCGCCGATAGTACTGATTTTCATCGAGCCCGGATCGGGCGGATAAAAGAGACCGTGCTGCAGGACGGCGGCGTCGATGGCGGCGGTAATCACGCCGCACTGGGCGCGGACGGTGAGGTTGGCGGCGTCGACCGAGAGAATTTTATCTAGGCGCGTTAAGCAGAGAATGATGCAACCTTCGGAGGGTACGCTACCGCCGCTGAGTCCCGTGCCGGAGCCGCGGGTGACGATGGCACGTCCATATTCACCAGCGAATTTTACCACCGCGGAAATTTCCTCGGTGGAGCCTGGAAGCACGACGATTTCGGCCGGACCCTTGAGGGCCGCCGTGCCGTCAAAACCGTAGGGAATCGTATCCTCTGGGCTCGTCAGCACATTCTCGCTGCCGACGATAGCACGGAGGCGAGCGAGTTGGGCTGTGCTGAGCGCGGACACGGTCGGCTCAGATCAGCTTCAGGGCTTCGTCGACCGACACGTTGCGGTGCACCATCGCCATGAGTGCCTGCGTGATGCCGCGGGGGTTCGGGTGCTGGATGACATTACGGCCGTAGACGATGCCCGAGGCGCCCTGTTTGAGGAGCCCTTCGGTGCGGACGAGGATTTCCTTATCGCTCACGCGGCCACCGCCGCGGACCAGGACCGGAATACCCGAGGCGATTTCGATGACCTTGTGGTATTGCGAGACGTCGTCGGTCGGATCGGCTTTGATCACGTCGGCACCGAGTTCGACCGCTTGGCGGACCAAGTGCAGAATCTTTGTGAGGTCGCCATCGACCATGTAGCCGCCCGCGATGGCGTTGGGCTGGAAGACCAGCGGCTCGACCATCATCGGCATGCCGTAGTAATCGGCCTGCGGCTTCAGTTTGAGAATATTCTCCATGCACTGCGCGGTGACGTCGGGTGCGCCTGGAATCTGGAAAAGGTTCACGCAAACACAGGCGGCATCGAGGCGAACGGCTTGGAGCATCGTCTCTTCAATCATTAAGCTAAACGCCGTGTCGGGGAGTTCCTTGCCGTAAACATTGGCGGTGTCGGTGCGGAGGACGAGGGCCGGCTTCTGCTTGCCTGGGATGGACTGCAGGTGGCGGGCCTGACCGACCGTGAGCTGGATTGCGTCGGGGCCGGCGTCGACGAGCGTCGCCACGACTTGGCGCATGTCCTCGATGCCCTGCAGGAAGCCGGGCTGGTTGAAGAAGCCGTGGTCGACGGCGACGTCGAAGCAGCGCTTAGACGAGGCGTTGAAGAGGCGGTTGAGGCGATACTGCTTCATGAGGGATTGGGTAGGGACTTAGCTTAGTCCCATGAGGTGCTTTAGGATATAGAGCTCGAGTGCTTCGTAGTCACGGGCGTCGCGATACTGTTGGATGAGCTTTTGATCGACCGAGCGCACCTTGGCCACGAGCGCAAGGAACAGCTCGCGGCTATTCTTGAGGTGGTCGGTGACCGGGCTGCCGCGTTGGGTGCGGATGGCCTTGACGTCTAGGCCGATGAATTCGCCGCGGCGGCCGTAGCCAGATTCCTCGAGGACGCGGACCTGGTTGAAGGCGGCGCGAAGGTTGGCACCGCCGAAGTTCTTGTCCTGGTCGTATTTCAGTCCGTTCTGGTCGTTCAGGTGGACGCTTGCGAGTTTGTCATGGGCGAGGGCGAAGGCCATCTCATCACTGGCATCAAGCCCCGCGAGCATGGCGTGGGCGGATTCGATGAGACCCTTAACGCGCTTATGGTCCTTGGAGGCGTAGGAGAGGGTGAGGGCATGACCGATGGTCGGTACGTAGGCTTGGTCGGTCGGCTCATTCGGCTTCGGCTCGATCCAGATCTCGATGTTACGGTCGTAGTCGAGCATCGCGTTGACCGTTTCGAGCAAGCGCTGGTAGGCGAGTTTGGCATCCTTCGCTTCGCGGATGTACGTGCCTTCGCGGGCGAGCCAGAGCACGATGGCCTTGGAGCCGACGGCGTTGGCGATATCGATGCACTTCTTGGTGCGATCCCAGGCGTAGGCGCGATCAGACGCGCTATTGGAAGTGTAGGCACCATCGACCGTCTGGTCGGCGAACCACAGACGTGGGGCGACGAACTCCGGGGTCAGGCCTTGGTTGGCGAGCATCGCCTTTACCTCGGTCGCCTTTTGCTGGATTTGGTCGGGCTTAAGGCCGTCCATGCCTGGGACGACATCGTCGTCATGGAACTGCACGCCTTCAAAGCCGAGGGGGCGGTAGAGGGCGAACTTCTCCTCGTGGGGGAAGGCCTTACGCACCTCGCCGCCGAACGGGTCGCCGCCCTCGCTGATGTTCCAGGGGCCGAAAGAGAATCGATACGTGACGGGGGTGGTCATGGGGTGGCCTTTAGGACACGAAAGCGGGGGTAATGTTCAAGGGGGAAAGGGGTGAGTTACGGCCCTACGGCTTCCGACAGGTGACCTTCTAGACAGATGGCTGCGCCTGCTTCGCTTATTAATATCGGAAAAGTCCCTCCGATACCCAGAATTTCCCTAACCCCATGAAACTCACCACGCTCCTCCTGCTGGCCGCTGCTTCCGTCTCCTTCGCCGCCGATCCGGCGCTCACGATCTACAATGGCGGTTACGCCGTGGTGCGCGAGACGCTGCCGATTGATCTCAAGTCTGGCGTCAACCAGGTCTCCTTCGCCGGCGCGACCGCCCAGGTCGAGGCCGACTCCGTCCTCCTGCGCGACCTCGCGGGCAAGTTCGAATTCCGGATCCTCGAGCAGTCCTACCGCAACGACCCCGTCTCACAGGCGATGTTGCTCTCGCTCTTCGAAGGCAAGGCCCTCGAGTTCGTCCGCCACGAGCCGAACAAGCCCGACCGCACCCTGACCGGCAAGGTCGTCCGCAGCGGCTTCGTCCCTGGGGGCAATTTCGTCGAGCCCATCATCGAGGTCGACGGCAAGCTGCAGTTCTCGCTCCCGGGCGAGCCGGTCTTCCCGTCCTTGGGCACCGACAACGTCCTCAAGCCGACCCTGAACTGGAAGCTGCAGGCCGCGACCGCCGGCAAGTTCGAGGCCGAGGTGGCCTACCTCAGCCGGGGCTTCACCTGGGAGGCCAGCTACAACCTCGTGGCCGAGGAGAAGGGCGACACCTTGGACGTGGTCGGTTGGGTCACCATGAACAACCAGAGCGGTATGACCTTCCCGGAGGCCAAGATCAAACTCATGGCCGGCGACGTCCAGCGCGTCGCGGAAAACCATCCGCCGATGGCGATGGCCGCGGCCCGTGGAGGGGTGGTGATGGATGCCGCCGTGGTCACCGAGAAGTCCTTCGACGAATTCCACCTCTACACCCTCGCGAACCCGGCGACGCTCCGCGACAAGGAGACCAAGCAGGTCGAGTTCGTGCGCGCGACGGGCGTCAAAGCCGAGCGAATCTACGTCTTCGAAGGCCGCGGCAACACCCGCCGCGGCGCCCCGGGCAAGGTCCAGGTCTACCGCGAGTTCCGCAACACCGAGGCCAACAAACTCGGCCTCGCCCTACCGAAGGGCAAGGTGCGTTTCTATTCGCAGGACGGCGACCGCCAGCTCGAGTTCGTCGGCGAGAACACCATCGACCACACGCCGAAGGGCGAGGTCATCCGCGTCCTGACCGGCAACAGCTTCGACCTCGTCGGCGAGCGCCGGCAGGTCAACCAGACCGAGGACGGGGCCAACCGCGTGGCCACGCAGACCATCGAGGTCAAGCTGCGCAACCGCAAGGCCGAGCCCGTGGTCATCCGCGTCCGCGAGCATGCGACGCGCGGCGGCAACTGGACGCTCACCGCGCAGAGCCAGCCTCACGAGAAGGTGGACGCCACGACCTTCGAGTTCGTCGTGCCGGTCCAGCCCAACGAGGAGAAGGTCGTCACCTACACGATCCGCAGCACCTGGTGAGCCGGCTCAGCCCGCCGCGCGGGCCACTTGGGCGACCATGCCCCGGTGGTGTGCCGCCGCGCGGTCCCGGGCGGCGGCCGCCTTGACGCGGGCACCCCGCGGGTCCTTGGCCATCGCCAGCACAGCGTCGGGCAGCCGCGCCACCTGCGCCTCGTCGTCGAAATCGAACAGCCAGTCGCCCAACCCGAGGTCGCGCCACATGAAGCCCTTGGTCGTCTGGGTCTCCCAGCGGCAGACGATGGCCGGGATGCCGTTGCCGATGGCCATGATCGGGCTGTGCATCTCGTTGCCGAAGAGGCCGGCGCTCAGGCGGTACACGCTCAGCGCCTCGTCCGTCAGCCAGAAGTCCGGCTTCCAGGCGCAGCGCGCGCGGGCCGTCGGCGAAAGCCGGTCGAGGATCATCTCCTTGCCGAGGGCCATCTGCGTCTCGTCCTCCGGGCACAGCAGGACCTTGAGGTCCGTCTCGCGGGCCAGCCGCTCGATCGCCGCGCGGTGGGGAGCATGGTCGTGGTCCTTCAGCCGGTCGTTCATCGCCTGCTTCACCGGGTCCAAGGCCGCCTTCTTCCGCGGGATGGTCCAGTACGGCGTCTGTCGGTAGCGCGGCAGGCAGCAGAGGAACTTGCCCGGCTGGAGGTCGAACCGCCGCAGC
>Ga0255109_1000015_pt1 | contig 43085 bp, 41 predicted proteins | sample Law_Miss_RepB_8h_FD_188471 | JGI IMG/M metagenome (GOLD analysis project Ga0255109, IMG submission 188471) | Freshwater microbial communities from St. Lawrence River, New York, United States - Law_Miss_RepB_8h | ecosystem: Environmental > Aquatic > Freshwater > River | place: USA: New York... | reverse complement strand
TTGGTTGTAAGTGGAGTGCAATTTATTTCATCGCTGTAATTGCTTTCATTACACTTTATCGAATATTAGTTGCACAAGATATTCGCCAGACACCTCGCAAAATTGGAAAAACTCTCGCAAGTTTTGGATTACTTCCACTAGCTGTATATGCATTTACATGGATGGGTTGGTTCCTTTCTGACCGAGGATGGGATCGTCGGAGTTCTAGCAACCCGATAATCGCACTGATAAATTACCACTCCGAGATGCTTGGTTTTCATGTTGGCTTGACCGAAAAACATCCTTATCAATCAAATCCCTTGGGTTGGTTAGTGATGGCTCGGCCAACTTCATTTTTCTATGACTCACCAGAAGGTTGCGCAAGTGATGAATGCTCACGTGAAGTTTTATCACTCGGAACACCATTTCTATGGTGGATAGGAACAGTTACCATCATTATTGTCATCAGATACTGGATTAAATCATTAAGAAATAGAACGATAGATCCAGCAGCCAACATTGTCGTCATTGGATTAGTCGCGGGTTATCTACCGTGGTTTGCAATACCTGAGCGAACAATGTTTAGTTTTTATGCAATTATCATCGAACCATTTTTAATTTTAGCGATCGTTTACTGTGCAAAGTTATTGCTGGATTGTCGTTTGAAGCCAGTGGTATCGCAGGGAATTGTTGCAGCAGGATTTACGGCAATTTTTCTATGTTTCTTATACTTTTTACCGCTGTACACAGGTCAGTTAATTACTTACGAACAATGGCAAGCACGCATGTGGTTTGACTCTTGGATTTGAGAGCCTGATCTGATTCCTTAGATCTTTATTCGTAGCTTATTCGTTAGCAGCGCGAGACTGATTCAACCGTTCGACAGCTTCATCAGCTAACTGTTGATCAAAGATCTCATCACGAGATGGTGATGCAGCAGCTAATGCCTGTCTTTCAAGTAGTTCTTGCTCCTCTGACCACTGACCAGGAGTTGTTAAATCGATAACTCGTTTGGACTGTACAGCTTTTGGTGCATTTACATACGTTGGAACTGGAACTTCTGTTGGCTGCCAAACATTTTGATATGTAGCAGAACCACGAGGCACAATTACTACGCCCTTTAGTTCACGCTCTGACAAAGGTATCCAATGTTCGGTGTTTGCTTTTGGTTGCACAACTTCTGCCAAGTTTGTTGCAGATACACCAGAACTACGACGTTGCAACTGTGTAACACGACGCTTATACAACTGATCAGCGATTACGTGTCGTCGCACATTTGCAACATATACCAACATTGCAGAAAGTGGAACGAGTGCATATAGAAATGGCATGGTCTTCATGAAGCCTCCAACAATTGTTGTGACAATTGAAAATGTAATAATGGTGAAGATAATTCTTCTGCGCAAAAGTAATTGACGAACTTTTGCTTCACGATCTAAATCAATGTGAATTGCTCCAGAAGTATCTCCACCACCTGGTGATTGCGCGGCAACCACTCGAAGTGCAGATTTAAATTGTTCAACTGATTTTCCTGAGAATTCATTACGGTCGTGGATCCAACGGGGCGCAAAATAAGCAACCCACATACCGATGATTGCTAGATAGATTAGACCCGAAGCCATAATGGTAAATCTTAAGTAAGCCCCCCATGTTTTTCGGGGATTTAAGCACTTCTAAAGCCCAGGATTTTCCTTGACAAAAACTATGTGATCTCGCCATTGCCCATCGATATGTAAGTATCGAGGTCTTTCACCCTCAAGAACATAACCGGCTTTTTCAGCTACCTTTCGGGAAGCTGCGTTTTCAGGACGCAAATTAATTTCTATACGGTGCAGATTTAACTCTTTAAAAGCATATTCGGTCAGCATTTCTACGGCCATTGTTGTATATCCGCGATTGGCATAGTTGCGATCTATCCAATATCCAATGTGGCCCCCGCGCATTGCGCCATAAATAACGCCACTGAGAGATATCTGTCCTAATAAATTCTGACCCTTCCAAACAGCAAATGAAAAAGATCGTCCATTGCGGGCCTCATGTTGAAGAGAGCGCACCATTCCAAAGAAAGTTGGAAGCTCTGCAATGTTTTCTTGGCTAATGCTGGGAATGGTGGCCTCCCATGGAGATAACCAATCTCGATTCTCTGCCCTAACTCGATTCCATTTTTGAACATCTCGAAATCGCAAGGGCCTGAGGATTAGTTCATTATTTTTAATGACAATTGGCCACGCTCTACCCATAGTTACCTAAATGTATCGTCGCTCTAAAACTACGACGTTTACACGATCACCAGTTTTAAAGGACGTATCTCCTTCAGAAATTGCGATAAATGCATTTGCATCAGAAAGTGTGGATTGCTCATCTTGAGATTCTAAAGGCATAACTGACTTTCCATCTTCTGCCAAAACCGCACGAATATAAGAACGCATACCTTCTGTAGATTCAATTGGTTTTTCTAGCGAAGCTTTAACAGAAGGTCGATGGATTGTTGCAGCACCTAGCATTGTTCGGATCATTGGCCGAACAAAAAGTTCAAATGAAATGTATGCAGAGATTGGATCACCAGGCAGCGTAACTACCGGTATTTGATCTGGACCAATAGTTCCAAAATTGTGTCGCCCACTTGCCTCTATTGCCATATCAACTGTGGTTATTGTTCCAAGAGAAGAAAGAGTGCGCGTGATCAGATCAAAGGAATCATCATGGCGTTCTCCAGAAATTATAATTAAATCTGCACGCACCAATTGATCTTCAATTACTTTTTGTAACTCTTCTTCAGTATCTGGAATTGAATGCACGCGATATGCAACTGCTCCAACTTCGCGAACTGCAGTTGTAAGTAGCCAGGAATTTGTCTCATATTCATCACTGGAATCTTTAAGTGGTTGTCCTGGTTCAACAAGATCTGGTCCAGCTGAAAGAACGACAACTCGAGGATGTGGCCTAGTTGGTAAATGATCGCGTCCAATAGATGCAGCCAAACCAATTTGAGTAGAGCGTATTCGTGTACCTGTTCGTAAAACTAAACGTTCCCCAGCGTAAACATCTTCGGCCAATGTTGCCCCATGAGCATCAAGTAGGGACATCTCAAAAGGCTCAAGCGGCTTACAAATAGAAAGGAGTGAAGTAAGAAACTCATCCACCCGAGTGTGTTCTGGCATAATCGAACCCTACTTCTATTAAGTTTTATCTTTGGGATTTCACGGGAGATTTAAATGGGCGTTGATAAAGAGCAGATTAGAGAGCGGGCACGTCGCGATCGAACTCAAAAGTTCATACCATCAAATTTTAATGTCATTTTGAAGGCACCAGAGATTCAATCGGCTACAGGTATTGCATCTTATATTTCCTATGAAACTGAGCCGAGCACTGAAGAGATCAATCAGGCATTTTTGCGAAGTGGAAAAAAGCTTTATCTGCCGAGAATTAATGGGGACCTTCTTGAGTGGGTCGACTGGAATGGTGAGCAGAGTTCACTGCGTGCAAAGAAAAAAATTCTTGAACCAACAGGTACTGCTATTACAGACTTATCCGTAATCACGGCGATCGTTGTTCCTGCATTAAGAGTTGATCAATCTGGCTATCGGCTTGGTCAAGGTGGAGGATATTACGACCGCTCTTTGCCGGCCCTTAATGCGTGGAAGATTGGTTTGGTTTATCCGGGTGAGCTTTCTAGTGAAGAGCTTCCGCATGAACCACATGATGTTGCATTAGATGCCGCGGCAACACCGTCGGTTTTAATTCGCTTTAACCGTTAGGTAAATTGCGAGCCATTACAACGCGTTGAATTTGATTGGTTCCTTCATAAATCTGAGTTAATTTTGTATCGCGCATCATTCGCTCGACTGGATAATCGCTCACATACCCATAGCCACCTAAAACTTGAATAGCATCTTGTGTGACTTTCATTGCCACATCACTTGCAAGACACTTACTAGCAGCAGAGAAGAATCGAAGGTCCTTTTCATTATTCTCACTTTTGACCGCTGCTGAATATGTAAGAAGGCGTGCTGATTCAATATTCATAGCCATATCGGCCAACATAAATTGAATAGCTTGGAAATCAAAAATTGGCTTTCCAAACTGCTGGCGCTCATGTGCATACTTTGTTGCTACATCGAAGGCACCTTGAGCCAAGCCAATTGCCTGTGCAGCAATTGTGATGCGCGTATGGTCAAGGGTATCCATCGCTAAAGCAAAACCTTTTCCAACTTCACTGATTCGACGATCATCGCTTAGTTGAACATTGTCGAAATAAACTTCACGAGTAGGAGAACCACGCATTCCCATTTTCTTCTCAGGTGCACCAAATGAAACACCTGGATCTGATTTTTCTACAATAAATGCGGTTATTCCTTTTGTGCCAAGTGATGGATCGCCTTGGGCGATTACAGAGTAAAAATCAGACTCCCCAGCATTTGTAATCCACTTCTTACTTCCGTTTAGAACCCAACCATCTCCAGAACGTTCAACTTTAGTTCGTAGCGCAGCAGCATCTGATCCTGCTTCTGATTCAGAAAGACAGTAAGAAAATCCAGAACCCTTTACTAACTGTGGAAGCCAACGCTTTTTCTGATCTTCATTGCCACCAAGTAACAACGGTACAGATCCCAATTTATTTACTGCAGGAATTAATGATGATGAACCACAAACTCGGGCAACTTCTTCAATAATCAAAACTGTTGCAAGCGCATCTGCTCCGTCGCCGCCGTACTCTGTTGGAACATGGGCAGCAAATAGACCATTTTTGATAAGCGCATTTTTTGCTTCAACTGGAAATCGGTGCTCTTCGTCTACTGCTTGTGCATGTGGGGCAATTTCATTTTCCGCCAACGCGCGCACGCTTGTACGCAACTCCTTATATTCGGAAGGAAGATCAAATACGTTGTCCATTAGGAACCATTCTTGTCGCGTTGGGCAAGCTTTTGTAGATACAAATTATAGTCGGCTAATTCATCAGGTTGCCCCATGGCTGCACTGCGTGCAATATTGCGATCAATTCGCTTACTTTCACGGGAATCATCGCGCATCCACTGAATGAAGGTTGCAATTAAAGCAAGCAGGATTGGAACCTCTCCCATTGCCCAACCGATTGATCCACCTAATTTTTGGTCGGCCAAAAGATCTGTGACCCAAGGCGTTTGAAGTGATGCGTAGTAGCCGTTGTCAATCAGAGTTGTAGTCGACATCAATGCAACGGAGAAAAATGCATGAATACTCATGGCCGCAAATAGGACCACTATGCGCAGTAAATGTGGAATCTTTCGCGGATTTGGATCAACCCCGATTATCACTGAAAAGAATAGATAACCTGCCGCAAGAAAATGAAGGCTCATAAACAAATGTCCCACATGGCTTGACATCATTACTGCAAACAAATCTGTGAAATAAAGAGCAAACAATGAGCCATCAAAAATGACTAGCGCAACGATTGGATTAGTAAAGGCAATCCCAATTTTTGAATGCAAAACAGTTATCAATGATCCTCGTATACCGCGCTCTTGAGGATTACGCGCTTGTGGCAAAGTGCGCAAAGCCAAAGTAATTGGCGCACCCAATACCAAACCAATCGGTGCAATCATTCCAATAACCATGTGTGAAATCATGTGATATGAAAATGAGAAATTGGCATAGAGCCCTAATCCACCACTAGTTGCAAAATCAACAGCCGAGATTCCAAGTGCAAAGGAAACAGTTCTACCTACTGGCCATTTATCCCCACGTTTTGTAAGAACAACCACACCCTTTATATATAGGGCGACGAGTAAAACCAATACACCGATTATTAAGGAGTTTGGTTCATAGCCAAGCAAAACTCGAGACAACGTTGGTTCTGCTGGTGTGTTTATTCCAACGATTGAGAGTGCAGCATTAAATTCTTGATTGCCAGGACGATCTGGTGAAGCATTTGAACTTAACCAAGATCCCATGATCACAGTTATGCCCATGATTAATGCTTCAACTGTGAGAAGTCGTCCAAAACTTAGCCAGTTTATTTCGCTCTTTTTTTCCAAATTCTTGCGGTGTAAATAACCAAGGCCCACCAATGCAATAGTTGCAATCGTCTTAGCAATTACAACTCGTGCATAAGCTGAGTCCCAAGCCCCAACAAAATTAAGTCGGGCCCAAGCATTGACTACTCCGCTGAGTACAACCGCTATTGCCGCCCACAGCGCCAACTGACTAAATCTAGGAACCGCTATCACTCGATCGGTTGTGGAGAGAAAAGCAATTGCAAAGATTCCGCCCACCCACAAGCTAAGAGCAATAACATGAATAACTAGCGAGCCAATTACCAGCATATGCGACCCACTTGAAGCAGCATGGCTTTGAAAAACAGGTGCAGTAATTCCTGCTAGAGCAACAAACATCAAAGCTGTAGTCGTGATTACAGAGCGAACTTTAAATGCGGCAAATAAAACAACTAGCGCTATCAGGGTTTGAACCGCCAAATACCTACCTAAGGTAATTTGAGTGAGAAAAGATCGAAGAACTGTTAGATCTAGGGCATCTTGAATTGAGGTTGCCAAGATTGTGGCAAGAGTAAGTACAACTGTTCCGACTGCACCGATAAACCAAGCCAATGCTGAAATCTTGAGAAAAGTCCTTAACTTTTCACTTGACGTAGAGAACTTGCCGCCAACATCAAAAAGCAAAAAAGCCATAGCAAGCAAGGAACCAACTGTTGCAAAAGATCCAGCTAGATTTAAAAACTTACAGCTAAGAGTTAAGAAATTCATCTTTCAGAGAAGAGTTTACGTGCATATAGTGATAAGCCGATGGTGACAATGACTGCGCCTATAAGCAATAAAATTACAAATACGTTTGTAGCCCAACTGCTACTTGCAGGACTTTGGCTTTGTGTTGGTTCTGGATTTGGCTCAACTGGTGCAATATTACTTGGAGCTAAATATTTGAAAGAAAATTCTCCAACTAATGGCTCATCTGCCTCAGAGAGTAATGAATAGCTAACTCTGTACATTCCTGTCACTACAAGTGATTTCAATCCAACTGAAGCACTTAGATCTGAAATGGAAATTGTTCCATCATCAACGCGATCACCATTTGGATCTTTAACTGTAATCACATTTGCATCAACTGCATCAGCCAAGAGTGGAAGTTGGCCTGTGATGGTCACATTTGTTGGGGAGACAGAAACTGTTGAGCCACTAATTGGTGAAGTGCTTACTAAAGTATTGGCACCTGCTGTGAATGGATTTAAAGAGAGAAAGCTAAATGAAAGGAGCATGGCTGCTACAGAAAAACGAAGATTAATTTTTGTCATCTCTTCCTCTCAAACCCGATAATGGCAGCGCTAGATAGCGCCTTGATTCGCTCCAATCGTCTCATTTCTTTACAATTAATGCATACCCCCTAATTCATGCTCCGGTAAATCGCCTTAAAAAGCGAGAGGCGGGCAGGAATCTCTTACAACAAGGTTTACTCAAGCATGAGAGGAGCTCGGATGCCTACATATCAATATGCATGCATCGCATGCGCCCATGAGTTTGAAGTGGTTCAGAGTTTCTCAGATGAATCTCTGACAAAGTGTCCAGAATGTCAGGGTGAAATTCGCAAGATTTATTCGGCGGTTGGAGTGGTCTTTAAGGGTTCTGGTTTTTACAAAACCGATTCAGCGAAAAAATCTGTTGCAGCCGATCCACCAAAAGCGTCACCAACATCACCTGCACCCAAGCCTGATTAATCTTGGTGGTGGGGCGGTTTATCTGAAATAATTTCGGCGTCTCGTTTTGCTTGCTCTGCAGCAGCTTCTGGATCAATTTCATCTGAAGTTACTTGTGGAAAGAGATCACTCATGAGCGAGAGTCTACCTACTTACAATGAAATGAGAGCTCCGTGTTTGAACGTCTAGGCCGCGTAATCGTTAAATACCGTAGGTCCGCTGTTGCCCTATTTATTGTAAGCGTGCTCGTATCAGGAGTAATCGGATCTTTGGTTTTTAGTCGCCTCGATTCAGGTGGTTACTCCAATCCAGCGAGTGAGTCCTATGAGGTTTATGAGTACCTCAAAAATGATTTGAAAATAGAGGATCCCGCAATTGTTGTAGTTGTTGATACAGAGGTTGTCGAAGTTAACGATCCAACAGTTGTGCAAAAAGCTACAGCCCTTGAAGCAAAGATTGCTCAAGAGCCAGGTGTCACAAAAACTCTATCTTACTGGAGCTCGGGTGGATTGGAATCATTAAAGTCTAGCGATAGTAAGGCTGCATATATTCTGATTTACGGTGAAGGAGATGCATTTAGTCCAGAGAGTCAAAAACTCGGTAAGTTTTTTCAAGAAAACTATGATGGTTCATATGAAGGCTTAACTTTATACGCCGGAGGCGTCGGAGTAATCAGCCATGCAATAACAAAGAAAATCTCTGATGATCTAAAAATTGCCGAAGCAATCTCTATCCCACTTACTTTTATCTTGCTTGCATTTGTATTTGGCACACTCGTTGCATCTGCGATGCCATTGATCGTGGGAGTTGCTGCAATTCTTGGTGCTTTCTTCATTCTCTATCTCTTCACATTGTTTACTGATGTAAGTATCTATGCCTTAAATCTCACTACTGGCATGGGGCTGGGTCTTGGAATCGACTATGCCTTACTGATGGTAAATAGATTCCGCGAAGAGTTGCAGCGAGGAAAATCTGTCGAAGATTCTGTCATCACAACTGTAGCGACGGCAGGTAAAACTGTGTTTTATTCTGGACTAACAGTTCTAGTTACGCTTTTGTCACTCACGTTTTTCCCTCTCCCATTTTTAAAGTCCTTTGGTTATGCAGGTGTCTCTGTGGTAACAATTGCTGTTATCGGAGCAATTGTTGGACTGCCAGCGATTTTGGCAGTCATTGGCAAAAAGATTGATAAGGGAGTTGTTCGTAAGTCTTCAATAACACCTAAAGATGATGGACGATGGGCTCAAACTGCCCGTTTCGTTATGAAAAGACCAGTTGCTGTGGTTGTTCTGTCATTAATTTTCATGGGAATTCTGACTGCACCTATTGCAAATATTAAATTTTCTCAAGGTGATTCACGAATGTTGCCAGAGACAAATAAGGCAGCGATTGCAACTGCGCTTCAAGCAGAAAGATTTGCTGGACGTACAGGTGAGCCAATTGAAATTGTAATTAAAGGCGGATCGGAAAAGTCAGAAGAAATTGCATCATATGTTTCAAGACTTCAGGTTGAGCCAGGAGTTGTAGCTGTAGTTCCTCCAGAAATCTACGGAAATGATGTTCGCATAATTGCCTATCACTCAATGTTGCCTCGTACACCTGAGGCTCAAGAGTTAATTCATTCGATAAGAGATTTACCTTCTATAGATCAAACATTAGTCGGAGGTGTTGCAGCCGACTACACAGATTCTCAAGATGCAATAGCGCAGACACTTCCTTGGGCTTTTGGTTGGATTGCACTCAGTGTTCTGATTCTTATCTTTGTCTTTACTGGTTCAATAATCTTGCCAATTAAAGCGGTTATTTTAAATATTCTTTCCTTGGCTGCAACCATGGGTGTGCTGACATGGGTCTTTGTTGACGGCAATTTACAGTGGCTTGTCGGTTCATTTACTGAAACCGGAACTTTAGATACTTCGATCGTAATTTTGATTGCGGTTGTTGTGTTTGGGCTTTCGATGGATTATGAACTCTTCCTACTTTCACGAATTCGTGAAGAGCACTTGGCGGGTAAAACAAATATCGATTCAGTTGCACTTGGACTTCAACGTTCTGGGCGCATTATTACCGCCGCGGCAGCGATCTTGGCATTTGTCTTTGCTGCATTTGTTACTAGTGGAGTCACATCAATTAAATCGATGGGATTTGGTGTGGCATTTGCGATTATCTTGGATGCCACCATCGTTCGAGGCTTACTAGTGCCGGCTCTGATGAGATTAATGGGCGAACGTAACTGGTGGGCGCCAAAGTGGATGCAACGATTTACTCTTCACCACTAACCTCGCGTACCCTTAGGGCATGGATTTAATCGCTTCCCTTCAGTGTGAAGATCAGCCAGGCATCGTGCATGCAATGACCTCGGCCGTGCTTGCATGTGGTGGAAACATCATTGAGAACCAACAGTTCACGGATCCAACAACTAACTCATTTGTTATGCGCACTCGTTTTGAAACATCACAAAACTTAGAAGGTGCTACTAAAGCTTTAAACGATGGGTTGGCAAAGTTCCGCCCTAATTTGCGAATTCGTCCTACTGAGGAAAAGCCTCGTGTGCTTGTGATGGTGACAAAAGAGAGTCACTGCCTACGAGATCTTTTGTATTTAGTCGAACTCGGCGAGCTAAGAATTGAGATCCCACTGGTGATTTCAAACCGTGAAGATCTTCAATCTTTGGTTGAAGCCCATGGAATTAAGTTCAAGTATTTACCTGTAAAGGCTGACTCAAAGTTAGATCAAGAAAATGAAGTGTTAAAACTAATTAATGAGCTAGACATTGATTTTGTTGTTTTAGCCCGATACATGCAGATACTGTCCAAGCAATTTTGTGAAAAACTACCTGGAAAGATTATTAACATCCATCACTCATTCTTGCCAGGCTTTAAAGGTGCTAAGCCATACCACCAGGCACATGACAGAGGTGTAAAAATCATTGGCGCATCCGCGCACTTTGTGACCAATGATCTTGATGAGGGTCCAATTATTGAACAAGATGTTGCACATGTGACACATATAGCCACACCAGATGAGTTGATTGCAATAGGTCGAGATATTGAACGTCGCGTATTGTCAAAGGCAGTTAAGTACTTTGCTGATGACAAAATATTCATCGTTGGAAAACGAACTGTAGTTTTCTCTTAATTTAGTTGTGTCCCCGGCGGGAGTTGAACCTGCGACCTACCGCTTAGGAGGCGGTTGCTCTATCCACTGAGCTACGGGGACCAAATGAAATGTAAGTGCCAATCTTGTCATGAGTTTCATGTTGTTCACTATTTTTCGCATGAATTACATGCACCTTGCCAATAAATACGTATAAACGGTAGTATTCGTTTTCTAACGAAAAGGATGTTATTTCCTCATGAGAGGCCAACAATGAAGGCGCTAGTAATTGGCGCGGGTGGAGTTGGCAGAGCAATCGTCAATATCGCATCACGCAAATCATTTATTTCACAGATGGTTGTTGCTGATCGAACTCTCTCGCGCGCAGAAGAAGCAGTCACGCGAGTTAAAGATTCACGATTTTCTGCAGCAGAGGTAAATGCCGCAGAGCTTGAGGATATTCGCTCGCTAATCCGTAAAGTTAAGCCAGATGTTGTTATCAACGCAGTTGATCCCCGCTTTGTTATGCCAATTTTTTTGGCGTGCGAGATAGAAAACACCAACTACATCGATATGGCTATGTCGCTATCGCGCCCGCATCCTCACTATCCAAATTCAGAAACAGGCGTAAAGCTTGGCGATGAGCAGTTTGCCCGCGACTGGAATTGGGGAGAGCGCCAAATTTACGCCCTTGTTGGAATGGGTATAGAGCCAGGGATGAGTGATGTCTTTGCCCGTTATGCAGAAGATCATTTGTTTAGTCGAATAGATTCTTTAACAATCTTTGATGGTTCAAATTTGACCGTTGAAGGTTATGACTTTGCTCCTTCGTTTTCGATTTGGACAACAATTGAAGAATGTCTAAATCCCCCATTGGTATGGGAAGACGGGCGTGGTTGGTATACAACTGAACCATTTAGTGAGATTGAAGTCTTTGATTTCCCTGAAGGAATTGGGCCTGTTGAATGTGTAAACGTTGAACACGAAGAAGTTGTTTTGATTCCACAAAAAGTTGATGCTAAGAAAGTTAACTTTAAGTACGGTCTTGGCGCCGAATTCATCTCAACCCTTAAAACCATTCACATGCTTGGTCTAGACAGTAAAGAAAATGTTGATGTTCAAGGCATTAATGTTTCACCTCGCGATCTACTTGCAGCATCATTACCTGATCCTGCAACGTTAGGTTCCCGCATGAAGGGTAAAACTTGTGCAGGAGCATTGATTAAGGGACTTAATAAAGAAGGAAAGCCTTACGCCTGTTACATGTACAACGTTGTAGACAACGAATGGTCAATGTCTGAATATGGTGATCAGGCAGTTGTTTGGCAGACTGCAATCAACCCAGTTATTGCAATGGAACTCATTCATAAGGGTATTTGGAAACCAGAAGGTGTAGTTGGACCAGAATGGTTTGATGCAAAACCATTCTTGGATTTACTACCTTCATACGGGACAGAATGGAAAGTACGCGACGAAGACACAGCCGGCATAGTTGCTTAATTGCGTTTGCAAAGATTTAGAGCCCAGAACTTTCGAACTTTTCGGATAAGGAGAGATAGATGAGCAGTTGGGCTCTAGTAACAGGTGCAACAGTTGGAATAGGTGAGAGCTTTACTCGTTTATTGGCCTCACACAAATACAACATCGTTCTAGTTGCGCGTGATCTACCAAAGCTAAATGAGCGAGCACAATCTCTGGAAGCAACCTATGGAGTTAAAACAAAGGTCATACAAGCAGATCTTGCGACTGATTCAGGCTGTGCCACTGTTGAAAAATTCATTGCCGATAATGAAATTGAAGTCCTTATCAATAATGCAGGCTTTGGAATAAACAAGGCATTTACTGTTTCAGATCTTGCTGCAGAACAGCAGATGTTTGATGTACTCACGCGCACTCCAATGCGCCTGATGCATGTATCTCTGCCTTTGATGAGAGCCCGCAATAAAGGGGTCGTAATCAATGTGACATCTGTAGCAGCATGGATTGCCGGTGGCACCTATAGTGCTGCAAAGTCATACCTGACAGTTCTATCAGAGGCCATGCACACTGAACTTGCTGGAACAAATGTAAAGATCAATGCCTTAGCTCCTGGATTTACAAGAACTCAGTTTCATCAACGAGGTCGTATGTCAATGAAAGGTCTGCCAAATTTCATGTGGCTAGATCCAGATGTAGTTGTTGCCAAGTCTTGGAGCGATGCACAAAAAGGAAAAGCTGTTTCAATACCTGGATGGCAGTACAAAATCTTAATCTTTGTAATGACTATATTGCCTAGATCTGTAGTGCGGAAAGTTGGAATGAACCTAAGAAAAAAACAGCGCAAGTAAAACTAATTTTGACTAAGGCTTCCCCTATTCTTGATTAACTTGCATGTTCCTACTATGTAGGCATGCGCATAGTTCGATTACTCGGACCAGCATTGCTTGCACTTCATCTCATTGTGAGAGTAACAAATCAATCTATCTGGACTGAAGTTCTCCTTTATAACGTAGTAGGACTTTCTGCAATCATTTCAATTGCTCTTTCACCAAAGCTCGAGTTTTCTGTCGCAAAATTTGCTGTGGGCCTTGGAATACTGGCATGGCTTATTGGTTCAGTTATTGCCAGTTTTGCACATTACAACTTTGCTACAACTCTTCTTACTTCTTTTGGAGAGCTGATGTATTTGGTTTTCTATCCATTTATAGTGATTGGCTCCGTTCGAATAATTCGTAGTCATTTGATTTACAAAAAAAGTGAAATCCTAGACAGCGCAATTATTGGCTTTGGCATCACTACATTTGGAGCTGCAGTTTTACTACCTCAAGTTTTGCCAACTCTTGATCAATCCTTAGGGCAGTTGTTTTACCCTCTTGCCTATCCTCTCGCAGATCTGTTTTTAGTGGCAATTATTCTCTCGCTTTTCTCCATTCGAAGTTTTTCTTCAGGCAATTTGGTTCTAATTATTGGTATCACCACTTTCGTTCTGACAGATTTTCTCTATCTCTCTATTGATGCCTCTACGAGTTATTCGATAGGTGGGATAGTCGATGATGGATGGCTGCTTGGCATTCTTCTAATCTCAGAGAGCTTTTGGCACATGGAGGTAAATCAAGAACAAGGGCAATCGACTGCCATTGAATCAAGAAATCCAATCTTTATTACCCTTTCAGTTTTTTTGAGCGCAACTCTTCTTGCACTCTTTGCCCTACAGCCAAACTATCTTCCCCGCTACGTTGCATTACCCGCATTGATAACTCTGGCACTGGCATTTTCCCGATTAGCAACGGCCATCAATCAATCACGTCATATAGGAACAGAAAGATTATTGGCTCGAACAGATGAGTTAACTGGTCTACCAAATAGACGACGTTTGATTTCTGAGATTGAAGAGTTTGTAAACAAGGAGGGCTCTTTACTTTTGCTTGATCTTGACGGTTTCAAGCCAATTAACGATATGTACGGTCATGAAATAGGAGACAAAGTTCTAAAACAAGTTGCACGCAGATTTGATCGTGCTTTGCCACATGGTGCATTTCTTGCACGTCTTGGCGGGGATGAGTTCGGAGTCCTTATTGAAGGGTTGCATGAGAGTGCAATCGAGATAGCACTTGCACTTCGGGCAACACTTTCATATCCAATACATATTGATAGCAAAGAGATTCAATTAGGTGTCAGTATCGGTGTTGCAAAAAACACCGGAGATCCAGATCTTTTAGTTCGAGCAGATACTGCGATGTATAAAGCTAAGCGCGAGGGTCTAGGGGTTTGTCCGCTTTAATCTCTTGCAACCTAGCTAAGGACTCTAATCTTTCTAGGGCGTGATCGACAATACGTTCGTTATATCCCTTGCTGTAACCGTCTAGATAAAGCCATGGTTCATGTATTTGGTCTGAAGAAAGATGAGCTAATTCAGGAACATACTTTCGAATGTAATCACCGTTATCATCAAAGCGTTTGCCTTGTTCTATGGGATTAAAAATGCGGTAATAAGGAGAAGCGTCTGTTCCACATCCTGCAGTCCATTGCCAACCATGTGCATTAGATGCAACGTCATAATCAACAAGATGTTCGGCAAAAAAGCGCTCACCCACTTGCCATTCAAGGTGTAAATCTTTAACCAAAAACGATGCCACAACCATACGAGTGCGGTTATGCATCCAACCTTCGATCACTAACTGGCGCATTGCAGCATCGACAAATGGGTAGCCAGTCTTGCCTTCACACCAAGCTTTGAACTGTTTGCCTGGCTTGTCATAACGCATATCTGCAAATTTTGGTGCATAGTACTCAAGATCAGTCATTGGATTATTGAAGAGAACATCTGCATAGAACTCTCGCCATGCAATCTCTTTTCGGAAAGTGTCATGGGCCTTACTTTCTCCAAGATTTTGCAAGAGGGTGCGAGGATGAATTTCACCAAACTTTAAATAGGTGCTCATCTTTGATGTTCCATCAATGCCAGCTAAGTTGCGCGCCTCGTCGTAAGAATCCAATCCATTCTTTTCAAATTTTTTAAACCGTACTAACGCTGCCTTTTCTCCTGCTTCAATGACATCCGTTCCTGATTGCTCGGGAAAATCTGGGAAGGCGCGATACTTGGCAGATGGTTCTACCAATTCAAATTTCTTTGGTGTGACCGCTGGTGCGCGCCAACCATGTGCACGCCAACCTTTATAAAACGGCGTATAGACCTTGTAAGGCGTTCCATCACTTGGCTTTAAAACTCGACCCGGTGCAACAGCATATGGAGAGCCAGTTCGAACTAGCGTAATTCCTGATGCTTCAACCTTTGCATCTCTTTGTGCTCCATACCTTTCATACTCAGCTGATATATGAACTTCTTGCACCTGATGCTGCGCCATTAGTTCTTTTAAAACTTCAACTTGATCGCCCTCAATAATGTGCAGTCTGTTACCAAGTGATTCATCTAATGCGCGCAGAGATTTACCCATGTACGCCAAGAGTTTGTCTCCTGCTTCGGAAATTTGCTGCTTATCTAAAATAAAAAGTGGAATAACCGTCTCGGCAGATTCAATTGCTGCTAGAAACGCTGGGTGATCGTTAATGCGAAGGTCTCTGCGAAACCACATGATTGAACACTTCGCCTTGGGCATGGGATGATTAAATCACAGAGATCCAAAATGCGAAGAAGATGAAAATGAGGTTCGATTAGCCCATGGAAAATCAAGGTTTCACTCGGGATCAGATTCGAGCGATGCGACGTTCCTATAGCGACGTAGGCATGGAGACTTTACCTGCTGACCCATTTGAAGCATTTTCAATCTGGTTGAAACAAGCACACGAAAACACCGTAATCGTTGAAGCAAATGCAATGGTTCTTTCAACTGTGCATCCTGATAATCAAATCAGCACTAGAACTGTTTTACTCAAAGATATCTCACAAGGTGGTTTCACGTTTTTCTCAAACTATGACTCTCGTAAAGCACATGCGATGAATGTGAATGAAAATGTTTCGCTTCTTTTTCCTTGGTATGCAATGGAGCGACAAGTATCAGTAAGTGGAATTGTTGAAAAAGTTTCGGCTTCAGAATCAGATGACTACTTTGCAGCAAGACCATGGGGTTCACAAATTGGTGCATGGGCCAGTCATCAATCATCACCATTGTCATCACGGGCAGAACTAGAACAACGATATGAAGGTGCAGCAGCTAAATGGCCAGAAGGTTCAGTAGTTCCCCGCCCTGAATATTGGGGTGGTTACCGTGTTGTTCCACTCAACATTGAATTTTGGCAAGGACGATACTCCAGACTGCATGATCGCTTGCGCTATGAGCGAACCAGTACGAACTCCGATTGGGAACTAACGAGGTACTACCCGTAGTCTTAGCGCATGAGCATCATCATTCCATCAGAGATAAAGCCAAAAGACGGTCGCTTCGGTTGCGGCCCATCCAAGATTCGACCAGAAGCATTAGCTGCACTTTCAGCAAGTGGTAACGCAATTCTTGGAACTTCACACCGACAAAAGCCCGTTAAGAATGTAGTCAAGCGAGTGCGTGAAGGACTTACCTCACTATTTAATCTTCCAGAAGGTTATGAAGTAATTCTTGGCAATGGTGGATCAACTGCTTTTTGGGATGTAGCAACATTTGGATTAATTGAATCTCGATCACAGCACCTTGTATTCGGTGAGTTTTCATCAAAGTTTGCAGCTGCCGCAAAGGAAGCTCCATTTCTTGGTGAACCAACAGTTATTAAGACTGAACCAGGTTCACACCCAGTTGCAGTAGCTGAAGCAGGAATTGATGTTTATGCACTCACACATAATGAAACAAGTACAGGCGTTGCAATGCCAATTGTTCGCCCCGCAGGCACCGATGGAGCGTTGGTTTTAGTAGATGCAACTTCTGCAGCTGGTGGCCTGATGGTAGATGCAAAAGAGTTTGATACCTATTATTTTGCTCCGCAAAAATCTTTTGCCTCCGATGGTGGACTATGGATTGCAATCATGTCCCCTGCTGCAATTGCGCGTGCTGTACAAATTAAAGCCAGTGGGCGTTGGGTCCCAGCGTTTTTTGACCTTGATATTGCAATTGAAAATTCACGCCTAGATCAGACATATAACACCCCTGCATTGGTAACACTCATGCTGTTGGCAGAACAGATCGAGTGGATGAATTCCAATGGTGGATTATCTTTTGCTGCAGGCCGTAGTGAAAAATCTTCAAATATCTTGTACTCCTGGGCCGAGAAAAATAGCTACACAACACCATTTGTAACTGATCCCGCCATGCGCTCAAAGGTCGTTGGAACAATTAACTTTGATGATGCCATCGATGCCACCAAGATTGCTGCTGCACTTCGTGAAAATGGAATTGTAGATACAGAGCCATATCGCAAACTGGGTAAGAACCAACTAAGAGTTGGAATGTTCCCAGCAGTAGATCCAAGTGATGTTGAAGCACTTACAAAGTGCATTGATTACGTTGTAACTGCTCTGTAATGCCGAAGAGTTTTCAACGTGATAGATTTTTTTGGATCACTGCATTTCAGACAGCGATCGTAAACTTTTACTTGGGTGGATTCGGTCCTGCGCAATCATTACTACGTGCAGATCAAGGAACCTCACTGACAATTGCTGGATTACACGGAACAGCTATGGGTTTAGCTTCAATCTGTGCGGGATGGGCAAACCCGCATATTGCTCATAAATACGGACGTGAAAAGGCGAGTTGGATTGGTCTTACGATCTTTAGTATCGGAATCACATTCTTTGTTCTCTCACCGCCAGTTTTTCTTACATTACCTGCAACGCTGTTAGCTGGCTTTGGTACTTCATTAACAATCAACACAATGCTGACAAAAATGTCCCATCACTTTGGAAAGTCGGCTGAAGTGGCAATTCCTCAGGCAAATGGAATTGCATCTTTTGGCTTTGTTATGGGAACGGCGATAATTGGAACCATTGCGATTGTCTATCCAAATCTTTGGCGATTGGGACTGCTCCTGATTCTCCCAATTGCACTCTTACTTTTTATAGTTGGAAGAGATAAAGATTTAGAAGAACACATCCCCCATGAAGATGGACCTCAAAGCGGAAAACTATCGGCAGCATTTTGGATCTCTTGGGTTGGCTTTATTGCATGCATCTCGGCAGAGTTTGCAACATCTTTCTGGGCCGCAGCTCTTTTGAAAGAACGTGTTGGCTCCAGTGCAGCGGTTTCAACAGTTGCAATCGTTGCCTTAGGTGCCGGAATGGGAGTTGGACGTTGGTATGGAGGACTGGTTCTTAAGCGTCTATCTCTAGATAGTCAACTTCTTTCAATAATTGCGATTCAGTTCTTCGGATTCTTAGGTTTCTGGCTTTCGCATGACATGGTGCTCTCATTAATTTGTTTGTTTGTAGTTGGACTGGGTGTTTCAATGCAGTTTGCACTCTCTTCGATTCGACTTATTGGCTTGAGTAAAGGACGCCCTGACTTAGCAATTGGAAGAGCATCGTTGGCCGCGGGTATTGCAATAGCTGGGGCACCTTTCCTCCTAGGTTTATTAGGGGATAGTTTTGGTATCTCTCGAGCTTACATAATGGTTTTCGTGTTGATTGTTATTGCCTTTTCCATAATCAAATTGGTTCCATCACACGTTAAGGAAAAAGTATGAATTACAAAACTAGACGAATTGTGACCGTTGCAGCGCTATTTGGTTTACTAGTTTTAATTGCGTTTAACGCTCTTTAAAACCGCAGCAACAGAAATATCTACTGGTGGTGTGACTCTGTTTTTATAGATAAACCACACTAAAATCGAAGTGAGTAACGAGACAGCACCACAGATTGTAATTGTTGGGCGTATGCCAATTAGTTCAGACATCACACCAATTAGCGGAGAACCAAACGGGGTTCCACCCATGAAGATTAGTAAGTAGAGACCCATTACCCGCCCGCGAATTGCAGGATCAGAACTTGTCTGAACTATTGAGTTTGCAGATACCAAAGTAGTTAGTGCACTCACACCACATATGGGTAACCAAATCATGTACGTAGTAAATGTTGGGAGTATAGAAAGAATAATTACTGATGTTGAAAAAACGATTCCGCCCTTAATTACAAACTTAGTGCTTCTAAATCTTTCTAATCGGGCAGATCCAACTGCTCCGGTAAATGATCCAATAGCAACAAATGTGCCCATGAGCCCGAAACTTGCAGGACCTAACCCGAACTCCTTAGTGGCCATAAGCGCATTAAAAATCTGAAAGTTAAGGCCAAAGGTTGAAATAAAGAAAACAATGAGTAGAACCGCATAGATATCTGGCCGTGACCTTACATACTTAATACCTTCCCGAATATTTCCATCTGATTTCTTTTGATCTTGGCGGAAAAATGTTTTTTCGTTAAGTTGAAATAAGGCTGCGATAACAAAAAGGTATGAGAGGCCATTTACAAGAAAAGAGGGTCCTGTTCCAAATGCTGCAATTAGAGCTCCTGATACAGCTGGCCCAATTAAACGTCCAGCATTGAAATTTGCTGAATTTAAAGAAACAGCATTGGGTAGATCATCTGGGCCAACAACTTCAGTTGTAAAGGACTGTCGGACAGGACCATCAATTGCATTTGAAAGTCCAAGTACACCTGCCAATACAAAGACTTGCCAAAGGAGAACGGATTCAGTGACAACCAATAGACCTAGTACAAGAGATGATGCTCCGCCTAATGTGTTGGTGAGAATCAATGCTTTTCGCTTATTGAAGCGATCTGCAAACTTTCCGCCAAGTAGTGAGAAAAGAAGAATTGGTAAAAATTGAACTGCGGTAACTAATCCAAGATAAGTTCCGCTGTTGTTTGTAAGCTCTAGAACGAGCCAGTCTTGAGCCACACGTTGCGCCCAAGTACCAATGTTGGAAACGGCATTTGCAGGATAGAGAATTCTGTAATTACGGTGGCGAAATGAACGCAAATTGCCGTCTTCGTTAACCTTAAAACGCATTACTCTACTTCCATGGGTTCTCGTCTACGCAGTGTTGTAACTCTAGTGGCTATTGGAACTTCTTGCTGGGTTGCTGCTGGTGTTACAGCAGTAGCAATAGGTTCTGAATCCAAAATTGTTTGGACTTGTGTTTCAGGCACCGCACTTGGCCTTATTGGCATTCGTTACACAGTGCGTCGAAGTCGACGAACTGGTATTTAATCTAAATCTTGAAGCATTGATTTAAATTCAACAAATAAGCAGTGCGTGATTAAGCGCCAAGTTGTGATGCGATACCACGTAGAACGCGACCAAGTCGATCGGTTTCTTGTGCATTTGGATGACGACCATTACGCAGTCCATTTCCAACACGATCTAACATTTTGATCGTATCTTCAATCATTGCAGCAAGGTCATCGCTATTTGCACGGGAGTTTTCTACAAGTGAAGGTGGTGCATCAATAATGTGCACTGACATTGCCTGTGGGCCTTTACGACTGTCAGCAATTGAAAACTCAAGTTTTGTTCCAGGCTTAACTGTTGCAACGCCTTCTGGAAGTGATGTAGCAGCTAGATAAACATCTTCGCCCTCATCATTTGCAATAAAGCCAAAACCCTTTTCAAGTGAGAACCATTTGACATGTCCTGTAGGCATTGTGAGCTCTCTTTCCTTACTAGTTTGCTAATTCTTTACTGATTCTGCCAAACGCTAGTTCTTTCTAACGTTTAATATTTTGTTCCTGTTTTTCTCGTTCGCAACTTATGAATATTTCATTCGTTTGAATCGGTATCGCGGTTGCGATAACAGGTGCTTAGTTTAACACCGGCTCCGTGAAGGTCGCTTCCGAATGTGCACCGCAGCCGTGATCTACGCTCACGACCCGAGCATCCTCGGGTGAAATGGCATTGGCGCATACGCCAAAAGTTGATCGGAGTGATCCAGCAATTGGAATAAAGAAGCCGCAGCTATGACATGGTTTTGGTGCTGACTGTGCAACAGGTGCTTTTGGTCCGCGCTCCCCGTCATACCAACGCTTTGCTGCTTGATCGCGTCCTTCAATAGACATCACACGTGCTCGACCAAAACCAAGTTCAATTGCTAAAGCAGTATCGAGTTCTTCATCATTTGGAAGACTTTGTTGTCCTGGAACTAAACGAGTATCTGTCAATGAACTTGGAACAATGTCTCCAACTCCAACATCACCGGGCAGGATTCGATCAAGATATGGAATCCATTGTGGTGGGCGCAGTGCATCTGGACCGGGTAGAACTACAACATCACAAATTGTTGGCTCAGAATCTTCATCAACTTTTGCAACTGTTACACACCAACGCCAGCCTTTATAGCCCGCAAGATTTGCTTCATAGAGATATGTAGCGACTCGGTTTTCATCATCAAATTCAACAGAGATAAATCCGCCAACATGTTCTGATTTTTCAGCTTGCTCAACAATTGCGGCAAGGGCTAGTTCGCTCGCATCAAAGGCTTCAACGGTGCTATTTGATGATCGCTGGAACAGTTTTTTAACAGTTGGTTTTTTTGCCATGGGATAAGGATAAAGCAGAACACCGCCCACGCGTTAATTGACTAATTTCTGAGCCAATTAACGCGAAGACGGTGCTCCGTTTAATTACTTTTGTGGTGCTTTAGAAGTCCATGTCTCCGCCGCCTTGTGGGGCAGGTGCACTCTTCTCTGGCTTATCTGCAATGACTGCCTCTGTTGTAATAAACAGTGCGGCAATTGATGCAGCATTTTGTAATGCAGAACGTGTCACTTTAGCTGGATCAATGATTCCAGTTTTAATCATGTCTACGTATTCACCAGTTGCAGCGTTTAAGCCATGTCCAACTGGAAGGTGTCGAACTTTTTCAACTACAACTCCGCCTTCAAGTCCTGCGTTAATTGCAATCTGCTTAATTGGTGCCTCGATTGCATATTCAACAATCTTTGCACCTGTTGCTTCATCACCAGTTAATCCGGAGAGTTTCTTAAATACTGCAGCACCTGCTTGTAGTAGTGCTACTCCACCACCAGCAACGATTCCTTCTTCTACTGCAGCTTTTGCATTTCGAACTGCATCTTCAATGCGGTGCTTACGCTCTTTGAGTTCAACCTCAGTTGCAGCACCTGCCTTGATAACAGCCACACCACCCGCAAGTTTTGCAAGACGCTCTTGCAATTTCTCGCGGTCATAATCTGAATCAGAGTTTTCAATCTCTGTGCGAATTTGCTGGACGCGGCCCTTAATCTGGGCTTCATCTCCTGCGCCTTCGACAATTGTTGTCTCTTCCTTACTGATAACAACCTTGCGTGCACGCCCCAAAAGATCCATCTCAGCAGTATCTAAACGAAGTCCAACTTCTTCAGTAATAACAGTTGCACCTGTAAGGATTGCAATGTCTTGAAGCATTGACTTACGGCGATCACCAAAACCTGGAGCTTTAACAGCAGCTGAACGGAATGTTCCGCGAATCTTGTTAACTACCAAGGTTGCAAGAGCTTCGCCCTCAATATCTTCAGCGATGATCACAAGTGGCTTACCTGATGACATTACTTTTTCAAGAATTGGCACTAGGTCCTTAATGTTTGAAATCTTTGAATTACAGATGAGAACATAAGTATCTTCTAAAACAGCTTCCATGCGATCTTGATCTGTTACAAAGTATGGAGAGATGTAACCCTTATCAAAGCGCATACCCTCAGTTAGCTCTAGCTCGAGGCCGAAAGTATTTGACTCTTCAACTGTAATTACGCCTTCTTTTCCAACTTTGTCCATCGCCTCAGCGATCATTTCACCAATAGTTGTATCTGCCGCAGAGATCGAAGCTGTTGCTGCAATCTGCTCTTTTGAATCCACGCTCTTTGCCATAGATAAAAGTTCGGCAACAATCTCAGCAACAGCTTTTTCAATACCGCGCTTGAGAGCCATTGGGTTAGAACCTGCTGCAACATTTCGAAGTCCTTCGCGAACTAACGCTTGTGCCAAAACTGTTGCAGTCGTTGTTCCATCACCAGCAACATCGTCAGTCTTCTTAGCAACTTCCTTTACAAGCTCTGCGCCGATTTTTTCCCATGGATCATCGAGTTCAATATCTTTTGCAATTGAAACTCCATCATTTGTAATTGTTGGTGCGCCCCATTTTTTTTCTAGGACAACATTTCGTCCGCGAGGCCCAAGGGTTACTTTGACTGCATCGGCCAAAATATTCATTCCGCGCTCTAGACCGCGACGTGCTTCTTCATTAAAGGCGATTTGCTTTGCCATCAGATGTGCTCCTTGCGTAATCGTTCGTTAGCCAATTTCTCTACAGATTGGGGGGCGCTTTATCACTCGCACCCCGAGAGTGCTAACGCCAAATCTAGGCCCTTTATTTCCCAAGAGCAAAACGAGATTAGCTAGCGAGCGATGCGTGTGGCCATGCGAGCCTCGCGCAGGCGGCGAAGGCGCTTAACGAGCATAGGAGAAGCGTTTAGAGCATCGTCCCTATCGATCAAATCGTTAAGAAGTTGGTAGTAACGAGGTGCTGTTAAATCAAAGAGTTCCTTAATTGCTGCCTCTTTGGCACCGGCATAGCGCCACCAATTACCTTCAAAATCTAATATCCGAACCTCCAGCTCACTTAGTCCGCTGTGTTCGTTAGATAAAAAGCCAGTACCAGAAAATTTGCCGATGGCGGATTCTTCTTGTGCTGACATGGCTTAAATCATAGAACAGGCATGCTCAAAAGTGTGGGATTTAGAGCCTATCCAAAATCATCTGGATGTCACTTACCTTTGTCCATGGATTAACAATTGCAAATCTTAAGATCGGCTGGCCCTGATGAGATGACGGCGGAATGAATCCAATTTGATCCTCCAGCAACTGATCACTCCATTTTTGATAATCGATTGCATCCCAACCAGTTCTAGTGAATGCCACAATTGATAGATCTGGCTGACGCAGCAGATTCAAATTTGGATGCATTTCTATCAGACGAGCAGCTTCTTGTGCGACTTCGAGTGATTTTTCCATTGCCTCTGAATATGCATCTGTGCCGTGAGCTGCAAGTGAAAACCAAAATGGGAGACCCCGAGTACGACGCGTTAAATGAATTGCATAGTCAGATGGTGACCATTGCCCGTCTTTTAATGTATCTAAATAAGACGCCTGTTGCGAGTGAACTTGTTTTGCTAACTCTGGTTGGCGATAAACAAGTGCACATGCATCATAAGGTGCGAATAACCATTTATGAGGGTCAACGATAAAAGAATCTGCTTCCTCTATCCCATCAAATTTTGCACGCACAGACGGTGCGCATAAGGCTGCTAGTCCGTATGCACCATCAACATGAAACCAAATATCTCGCTCATGTGCAGCCTTTGCTATTCCTTTGAGGTCATCGATGATTCCTAAATTAGTTGTTCCAGATGTAGCAACTACTGCAAATACTCTCTTTTCACTTGTGGAATGAAGGTGATCAACTGCAGATGCAATTGCAGAGCCAAGTAGTTTTCCATCGGCGTCTACTTCAACTTTCAAAACATCAACATCCATAACCTGAGCCGCAGATGCAATTGAAGAGTGCGCCTCTTGACTACAGGCAATTACCCAGCGAGTTGGGTTGGGATGAGATTTTCTGGCTTGGGCTCTGGCTACAACTAATGCGGAAAGATTTCCGATTGTGCCGCCTTGAACAAATACGCCGCCAGCAGTTGCAGGCATTCCTGCTAAATCAATGAGCCATTGAATCGCCTGATTTTCAGCAAAAACTGCCCCTGCTCCTTCTTGCCAAGATCCACCATAAAGTGCACTTGCTCCGACAACTAAATCAAAAAGATTTGCATACTCGGTTGGTGCCGATGGAATAAAGGCAAGATTTCGCGGATGATCTGTAGAGATACAAGCTTTTGCTAAAACATTTGTGAATACCTCTAGAGCTTGATGACCACCCAAACCCTTTTTTGTAATTGTATTTCCAACTTCACTAAACAAATCCTCTGCAGTTCGTGGACCGTCTAATGGTGGATCATCTTTGAGCCGAGCAAGGCTGTACTCCAAAACTTCTTGCGCTAACTCTTCAACTTCTTGGGTAAATTTATGCATTCATTTGTGCTTTTTTTATTATGTTTTTTAACATCGTCGGAAAGATGAAGGAGTGAAAAGGTGAGACAGCGGCCCAATACAGCTGTCCGCCAAGTCCTCGTGGAGAAAATAGCGCTTCTTGAACAACATGAGTTTTGCCATCAACTTCTTCAACTTGAAAATCTAACCATGCCTTGCCTGGCAAAATCATTTCTGCATAAAGCTTGAGATGTTTTCCACGTTCTAACTCTTCTACTCTCCAAAAATCTAATGACTCACCTACGCGCAAGAAATCAGGGTCACGTCGTCCTCGACGTAATCCAACTCCACCAAATGCGCGATCTAACAAACCTCGTGCATACCAAAGCAGATCTGCCCCAAACCAACCATGATCTCCGCCAATTGATTCAATTTGTTTCCATACTAATTCTGCCGGCACATCTGTCGTTGCCTCTCTGCGATCTTTAAAAACCATTTCACCGGCCCACGATGGATCACCTTGTGCTTTTTGCCAAGGAGCAGTTGGCATAGTTGCATCAGACCATCGAGTCTCCACACCATGAGTTGTAGTTCGAGATAGCGCTAAATTAATTGCCGTCTCAACATCTAATAAACCTTCGACAGGTTTTGGAATCAATCCATCAATACTTTTTGCAGGATCGGCAACAACTTCACTAATGAGTGATCCAACAAGCGGTCTAGCAAGTGCTGTTGGAACTGGGGTGACTAACCCGATCCACAAACTAGATAAGTTGGGCGTTAAAACTGGCACTTTAATGATCCAGCGTTTTCTTAATCCAGAAAGCTTTGCAAATTTTTGCATCATGTCGGCATAGGTCAATACCTCGGGGCCGCCGATATCAAAGACTTGTGTCACTGGCTTTTCTAACTGACCTGCAGCCTTGAGGTAGTACAAAACATCTCGAATTGCGATGGGGTGGGTTTTATTACTGACCCATTTTGGAGTTGTCATAAGAGGCAAACGGTGAGTTAAATGACGAAGCATCTCAAAACTTGCCGAACCTGAGCCAATAATTATTCCTGCTCTTAATTCAATGACAGCAACAGAAGTTGAGGCCAACTGTTCTCCTGCTTTTGCCCTTGATGACAAATGTTTACTAATGTTTTTATCATTTGCGATTCCACCTAGGTAAACAATTTGTTGCACCCCAGCATCGGCAGCAGCTCGCGCAAAATTTCTTGCCATATCGGCTTCAATTTGATTGAAGTTAGGTCCTAAATTGATTGAATGAAGTAAGTAGTAAGCGGTATGAACGCCAATAAGTGCATCGAAAACATCTTCATAATTTTCAGCACTCCCCGTGCGAATATCGACCCAAGAGGCCCAAGGTTGATCAATAACTTTGTTTGCATCACGAACGAGAATTCGAACATCACAGTTCTCTTCAACAAGTGCTCTGACTAATCGTCCACCCACATAGCCAGAGGCCCCTGTAATGAGGAATTTTCTCCGTTGATTGTGCATGTTCATGTCAGTAAGCCTAGACTTACTCCATGCAAAACACACGTCAGAAGCCTCGAGTAGTAATTCTTGGGGCAGGCTTTGGTGGGCTAACCGCTGCCAAAAAAATGGCAGATTTTGCGAGCGTTACAGTTGTTGATCGACACAACTTTCAAACTTTTTTGCCTTTGCTTTATCAGGTCTCAACGGCTGGGTTAGCTGCAGATCACGTTGCGCACCCAATTCGTGGAGCGCTACGCAAAACTGATGTTCAATTTCAGATGGGCTCACCTGTATCTATCGATCACGAAAAGAAGTCACTTACATTAGATAACAAACAAGTTTTAGATTTTGACTATCTTGTTGTTGCCCTAGGTTCTGCCAACACAGATTTTGGGATTCCGGGAGTCGTTGAACACGCACTTGGAATGAAGAGTGTCCATGAAGCGACAACTATTAGAGCAAAAGTTATGCGCTCTTTTGAAGAGCTCTGCAGTAATCAAGATGGATCTGTTTTTTCTATCTCAGTAATTGGCGGTGGACCAACTGGTGTAGAGATGGCTGGTGCATTTGCCGAATTAGTTCGAGGTCCTTTAAAAAATGACCAGGAACGCACAGCAAAGAGAATTCATATCAATTTAATCGAAGCAGGACCTCGAGTCCTTCCCATGTTCTCAGAGAAACTTTCTCAACATGCTAAAAAGGATCTAGAGAAATTAGACGTCAAGGTCTACACGAATACCGCAGTCAAAGAAATTAAAGCTGATTCAATCCAAACCCAAGATGGAAAAACTATTGAATCTGCAATCACAATCTGGGCTGCAGGTGTGCGCGGTGAACCTGCTGCATCAATTTTAAGTCTGCCAATTGTCAATACAAGAATTGATGTTGAAAAAACTTTGCAAGTTAAAAAGTATCCCCATATTTTTGCTATTGGAGATGTTGCAGGATTTACCGGAAAAGATGGACGCTTCTTACCTATGGTTGCACCTGTTGCCATGCAACAAGGCAGATGGGTTGCAAAACAGGTTAAGCGCTTAGTAAACAAGCAGGAGCTAAAACCATTTAAATACTTAGACAAAGGATCTATGGCAACTATTGGTCGCCATAAAGCAATCGTTGAAGTTAAAGGCTTCCGGTTAGTTGGAATCCCTGCTTGGTTTGCATGGCTGTTTCTGCACCTTTTTTATCTCTTGGGCGGACGCAACAAAATCGGAACTATCGCCGACTGGACCTGGAACTACGTTACTTTTGATCGAGGCAATCGCCACATCATGGATTCTGTGTAAATGCCGCAATACATCAATCTTCGTGGCCATGAAATCTATGGCTATGAATGGGATAACGATGGTGAAGCAGTTGTTTTGTTACACGGCGGATTAAGTAAAACCTCTAGTTGGGACTACTTGATTGTTCCTGCTTTAGAAGATGATTTCCATGTCTATGCATATGATCGAACAGCACATGGCTTTACAGGTGACCAACCAGGAAGTTTGCACTTTGATTTTCAAACAAAAGAGGCAATTGCATACTTAGAAGATGTCGTAAAAACTCCAGCACATTTAGTCGGATATAGCGATGGGGCAATCATTGCCCTTATGGTTGCAATTGCCAGACCAGATTTAGTTAAGTCTGTTGTATCTATCGGTGGAAATTCTCATTACTCGGGTGTTGATTTTGATATGGGACAGCCGATGGTTAGTGAAGATGATCTTGCTGAATACACATTAATCTCTCCAGATGCACCACATACTTTGCTAGAAAAAACTACGCGAATGTTTGAGATTTGGAAAAAAGAACCAAACATTTCAAAGGAACAACTTGCAAGTATTCAATGTCCGGTCTTAGTTGTATCAGGTGATGATGACGTTGTGACTTTGTCACATACGCAAGAGTTGTATCACTCAATTCCACTGGGACAACTAGCGATATTGCCAGGAACATCGCATGCCTTGGTTAAAGAGAAACCAGAATTGTTTAATGCAATCATGGTGGCATTTTTAGAGGACTTAAGTTATCCAATTACTTATTCACCCGTTAAGCGCGTGAATCCAGAAGCTATTGAATAGGCAAACAACTATCTAAACGAGCCCCCCGTCAGGATTGAACTGACGACCTGCGCATTACAAGTGCGCTGCTCTACCACTGAGCTAGAGAGGCCTGCTTTTTGAGTTACCCCAAATCAAGCAGAGGCAATTATGGCAGTGATGGTCATTATCTGAAAATCGGGCGAATGGGCAGAGGTCAAGGTAGGTTTAGCAGATGCGACTAGGAGTTCTAGATGTGGGATCAAATACAGTCCACCTCCAAGTTGTAGACGCTCATCCTGGTGCTCGTCCCAGCCCGACCACAAATCAAAAGGTTGAACTTCGCCTTCATGAATACATCGATAAGTCTGGATACGTAACAAAAGAAGGAATCCATTTACTCCATTCGGCAATCGATGCAGCTGTTGCGCATGCTCACGAATTTAAAACAGAGGAAATATTGGCCTTTGCCACTTCTGCTATTCGGGACTCTAAAAACGGTAAAGAGATTCTTGACGAATTAAACCGTAAGCATGAAATCGATTTACATGTTTTAACGGGTGAAGAAGAAGCAGCAATTACATTCTTAGCAGTTCGTCGTTGGCTTGGATGGTCAAGTGGGCGCCTGCTTGTTTTGGATATTGGTGGTGGATCTTTAGAAATTGCTGTGGGTGAGGATGAAGCGCCAGAGGCGGCAATATCCTTTCCATTGGGAGCCTCTCGATTAACCCGTGATTTTTTAAATGGCGATCCCTATAAAGAAAAAGATATTAAAGAACTCGATTTATTTATCCGTGAATCGATGAAAGTTGCAATCCCTGAAGAGATAAAGCTTCATGGCTCCGATCGCTGCATTGCCACAAGCAAAACTTTTCGAACATTAGCCAGACTTGGAAATCATTGGTTTGATAATGATCAAAACGTTCTGGAACTTTCCTCTCTTGAAAAAATTATTCCGAAGTTAGCTGATATGACAAATAAGCAAAGGTCACAGTTACCTGGAGTTTCAGAGAGTAGAGCCGGTCAAATACTGAGTGGTTCATTGGTTGCAAAATCTGCCATGGAGAGATTGAGCATTAATAAACTTGAGATCTGCCCGTGGGCTTTACGCGAGGGAATTGTTCTTAAGTGGCTAGATTGGATGGAGCGTTAATCCAATCAAGTGCCACAGCATCTCCATCTCGGAAATGAATAACTATTGCATCACCTGGAGCAAGTTCTGTCTTTAAAGATTTAAAGGATTTTTTCCCAATTAACTTCTCTGCAATTTTAGGGAGAATTGGATTGTGGCTACACACTAAATGCGTGCCCTCAGACTCAATTAACTCCTTGATGTAATCATAGGCGGCCGATTTATTCTTATAGAAGGCATACTCCGATAGATCTGAAACATATGTGATTGGCCGACCTATCGCCTGAGATAGTGGCAGTACCGTCTCAGCACAGCGCATGGCATCTGATGAGCAGATTTGATCTAACATGAATGGAATAAAATACTGTGGAAGATTCTTTGCTTGTATTTGACCAGTTTGATCAAGTGGGCGATCCTCATCATCTTTTTGCCACTCGTCTCGACTCAAAGCTTTCGCATGACGCAGCAGTATCAGAGTTTGTGTTTTCGCGCCTATCTCTAAAAACTTATCAATAATCTCTTTGTCAGATTGATTTGTCAGTAAATTTTTTGCTTCAATCGGAGTGAGCCATCGAAGCTCATCTACTTCGTCAGCAGAGGGACTTGTCTCTGGAAGTTTGTAAGATTTTGCAGACCAAAAATAAACTTCTTTTGCAACGTCATCGCTTGTGTACTTAACAACACCCAAAAATGGCCCAAATTTAGATTTATAACCTGTCTCCTCTAAAACCTCGCGAAAGGCCGCAGCGATATGGCTTTCACCCCTATTTAGTTTGCCTTTGGGTAGCGACCAATCCATGTATTTTGGTCGGTGAATGAGTGCAACTTCAATAACATCGTCATCGCTCTCGCGCCATAAAACGGCACCAGCCGCTTGGATCTTTTGAGTATCCATTACTTTCTTTCGGCTTTATTTCGTCCAATAAACTCCGATTGAATATCTGTTAACTCCTGTGAGAGATTGCCTTCATTTACTCTCTTCCAATTTGTATCTTGTTGGTGCCAGCTCGATGTTTTAAAATCCATCGATATGTCTAGAATTTCTTGAAGCATGTTCTTATGTGCAGCCTTTTCAATTCGAACTAAACTTTCAACGCGGCGGTCTAGATTTCTCTGCATCAAATCCGCACTTCCAATCCAATACTCGTCAGAGCCGCCGTTTTTAAAATGATAAATTCTAGAGTGCTCTAGGAATCTTCCAAGAATTGAACGTACTCTAATATTTTCAGATAAGCCAGGCACGCCGGGTTTGATTGACGATATACCTCGGATGACTAGATCCACAGGAACACCTGCTTGTGAGGCTCTGTATAAAGCTTCAATGAACTCTTCATCCAAAAGTGAGTTGAGTTTAAATTGAATTCCAGAGCTCTTTCCGTTTTTTGCGTTTTTGATCTCGTTTTCAATTCTTTCAAGTAAGCCTGGTCGCAACGTGCGAGGAGCAACTAGTAGACGAGAGAATGTGGATTGAGGTCCAAATCCTGATAGCTGATTAAAAAGCTTTGTTAAATCTTCCGTTAGTTCAGGATCACTACTCATGATTCCAAGATCTTCATAAAAACGCGCTGTCTTTGGGTTGTAGTTTCCTGTTCCAACGTGGGCATAGCGGCGAATTCCTGTGGCTTCATCACGGATAACAAGAGAAAGCTTTGCGTGTGTCTTAAATCCCATGAGTCCATAAACAACATGAACACCGACTGCCTCTAGCTTTCGAGCCCATCGCACATTTGCCTGTTCATCAAATCGTGCACGAAGTTCAATTACTGCAAGAACTTGTTTGCCGGCTTCGGCTGCCTCAATTAACGCCTCCATAATTGGTGAGTCACCAGAGGTGCGATAAAGGGTTTGTTTTATTGCTAAAACTTGAGGATCTTGAGCTGCATGTTGAAGGAATTGAACGACCGAAGTAGTAAATGAGTCATAGGGATGGTGCAAAAGTATTTCACCTTGGCGAATAGCAGCAAAAAATAGATCTGGCTCTTCAGAATCAATTTCACTTAAGGCGGCAACAGACTTTGATCTAAATGGCGGAAACTTAAGTTTTGGAAAATCCATATCAATAATGCGAAGAAGATCAGTTAAATCTAGTGGAGCAGGAAGTGAAAACACGTTGGATGGATTTATCTCCAGCTCTTCACATAACCTTGTTAGCAGTTTTGGGTCGACTCCCTCTTCGACTTCTAGTCGAACCGGTGGTCCAAATCTTCTACGTGATAATTCTTGTTCTAAGGTATCTAATAAGTCATCCGTGTCTTCTTCATCTAACTCAATATCTTGATTTCTGGTCACGCGAAACGTGTAGTGATCTTGAATCAACATCCCTGGAAATAACTCTTGCAAGTGAATAACAATTAACTCTTCGATGGGGATAAACCGAAGCGAACCAGTGGTATTGGTCGAAACATAGCGTGGAAGGATTGGTGGAACCTTTATTCGGGCAAAAAACTCTGCTCCGCTATCTGGATTCTTAACAATGACAGCCAAGTTAAGTGAAAGTCCAGAGATATATGGGAATGGATGAGAAGGATCAACGGCAAGTGGAGTTAGGACTGGAAAGATTCGATCAGTAAATAGTTTTGTTACATGCACTCTTTCTGAGTCTGTTAATTCGTCCCAGGTAATTATTTCAATTCCATTTTTACGCAGTTCTGGCATTAATTCATCTTTAAACAAGCGTGCATGCCTTAAGGAGAGCTCGCCAGCTTTACGAGATATCTGCTCTAATGAACCTTGAGGTGTAAGACCGGCAGAGTTTGCAGCAGTAATACCTAACTCAATTTTTCCCAATACAGAACCAACGCGAACCATGAAAAACTCATCTAGATTTGATGCGAAAATAGTTAAGTATCTGACTCGCTCAAATAATGGAATGTTTTCATCTTCAGCCAGTTCGAGCACTCGCTGATTAAAGGCAAGCCAACTCTGTTCGCGATCAATGAATTTCACTGTGAACCCCCCATCCAATGATGGCTTGTAAAGGTGAACCTAGGGTAACTAGAAGGTAGATAAAGGGAAATTGCATAGGTTTAATCCAGATGGGTAAGCGGCCACTTGATTGCGTGGGGATACTTACAGGTTCTTCCATCGCCGGATGACTTACCTCGTGCACGTCGCCATAACCATGGCAGAGCAAAAGTTATAAACCACAAAGTTGTAACACCTGTTTGAACAATTTTAGATGTTGGTTCTGCAGGTTCAAGTGGAGTTCGCCACGATGGATCAAAAGGAAGATCTATTGTTTCTAAAACTGCTTGTGCTACCCGGTCGTGTCCCATTGGATTTAAATGAAGGCGATCAAATGCTAGAAAGCGCGGATCTTTCAATGATACTTCTTGGTTACCATCGCACAAAATTGCACCAACTTCGGCGGCTACCTTTCGAACATTCTCATTAAAATCTTTAAATCGCTGCTGCCACGATTCGGCTAATCGTCCTTCTTTGCCACTATCTTCCAAAACTGTAAACAACATAACCGTGGCACCTGATGCAGCAACTTTTCGAACCGCTTGTGAATACAAAGGCAGGACTAAATTGGGATTGTATTTTGGTCGAATGACATCATTTGCCCCAGCGTGAAATGAGACCAACGTTGTTTTATCGATTACTTGTTGGAGAGCAGGCTCCAACTGATCGTCAATAACTTGATGCAACAATTTTCCTCGAATGGCAAGATTGGCATACTGAAATCCAGGTTGATTGGCAGCCATAACATCGGCAACTCGATCTGCCCAACCACGGTATTGGCCATATCGTTTTTCATCACACATACCTTCGGTGAATGAGTCACCTAATGCAATAAATCGCTGGTATTTCATTGTTTACCTAACCTACTTTTACTTATTTTACGCGGCGTGCTTGATCAATATGAAACAGAGCAATCGATGTTGCAACGCTTGCATTGAGAGATTCTGTTGTCGCACTGATTGGAATTGAAACTACAAGATCGCATTTTTCCTTTGTTAAACGTGCAAGGCCTTTGCCTTCTGAGCCAACAATTACCATGAGTGGCTCGGTAGCAACTTTCATTGCACTAATTTCTACATCTGATTCGCCATCTAGTCCAACAACAAACATTCTAGCTTTTTTAGCAGCATCGATTGTGCGAGCAAGATTTGTAATCTGTGCAATAGGCAATCGTGCTGCGGCTCCAGCAGAAGACTTCCAAGCCGATGCAGTCATCGTTGCCGCTCTGCGTTCTGTCATGATGACACCTGCTGCGCCAAATGCTGCAGCGCTTCGAATAATTGCGCCAAGGTTACGTGGGTCTGTCACACCATCTAGAGCAACGATCAGAGCTGGATTTTTAGCACGTGAGATGATCTCTTCAAAACTTGAATACTGAAATGGTTTGATTGCAAGGATGATTCCTTGGCTATTCGGTGAGATGCCTTCAACTTCTGCTCGATGTGCTTCTCGAATCTGAAGACCTTGGTGAAGTGCAAGCTTTAAACTCTCTGCAACGCGATCATCAACATCAATACTGCGCGCAACCAAAAGCTCAGTTGCCGGAACGTTTTCACGTAGCGCTTCAAGTACTGCGTTACGTCCTGCAACAATTTCACCGCGTGGTCGATCACCTTTTGGCATACGAGGTGAGCGAACTTCTTTTTTCTCTGCAGCCTTTTTGCGTTTTGCTGCTGCGTGATACGGACGATCTTCTGCTTTTGGAGTTGGCCCTTTACCTTCTAAGCGGCGCTTGTTATTTCCGCCCGTTCCTGATGATGGTCCTTTTTTTGATTGGCGAACTGCGCCTTTGCGGGATGAGTTGCCAGCCATTTTTAATTCTCGTTTCAGTACTTAATTGATAGACCAGCGAGGTCCTTGAGCCGTGTCCTCAATTGTAATTCCTAAATCAGCAAGCCCATCACGGATTGCATCAGATGCAGCAAAATCCTTGCGCTCTCTGGCCGATGCACGCTCTGCTAGAGCTAATTTAATAACACCATCTAAGGCAGGAGTTAAATCAGAGCTGCCAGATTGCACAAATGCTGGATCAAAAGGGTCACATCCCAAAACATCAAGGGCGCCGCGAATCTCATTGGCATTTTTTGCAATGGCAGCTTTGTCGTTATCGGTTACAGCTTGATTTCCAAGCCGTAGATTTTCACTAATGGATGCAAGTGCTGTTGGAACAGCTAAATCATCATTCATCGCATCTTTAAACTCTTTACCTAACTGCAATGTTGGCTTTTCACCAATTATCTCTGTTGCTCTCTTTAGAAAACTTTCTATACGGCGAAAGTTAGTTGCAGACTCTTCTAGGGCTGCAGGCGAATATTCCAACATAGAACGGTAATGAGCACTGCCTAAATACCAACGAAGTTCTATTCCACGGACAGATTTTAGAATTTCATTTACCTGTAATGAGTTACCCAATGACTTAGACATCTTTTCACCAGATTGTGTGACCCATGCATTGTGGAGCCAACGTTGAGCAAATCCATATCCTGCAGCTTCAGATTGTGCGATCTCATTTTCATGATGCGGGAAAACTAAATCTAATCCGCCGCCGTGAATATCAAACTTTTCTCCAAGGTAGGCGTGGGCCATTGCAGAACATTCCAAGTGCCACCCTGGTCGTCCTGGTCCCCACGGTGTTGGCCAAGAAGGATCTCCGGGTTTAGCAGCTTTCCATAATGCAAAGTCTCGAACATCTTTTTTGTTTGTCTCATCAGCATCTGCAGCTGCTTGTAAGTCATCAATGTTTTGCCTAGATAAAGTTAAATAACTCTTAAGTTTTCGAACCTCTAAATAAACATCACCATTGCCTGGTGCATAGGCTGCGCCGTTATCGATTAACTTTTGCATCAGTTCAATCATCTGCGTTATGTGCCCTGTTGCCCGAGGCTCATAGGTTGGAGGCATGATGTTTAACTCTGCATAAGCTGCAGTAAAGACCCGTTCATACTTCATTGCCACTGCCCACCAAGGCATTTGATCGTGTTTTGCAGTGTGCAAAATCTTGTCATCAATGTCTGTGACGTTTCGAATAAAAGTAACACCATATCCTGATTTAATTAACCAGCGTCTTAAAATATCAAAGTTAACGCCAGATCGAACATGGCCGATGTGTGGTGGGCCCTGCACCGTTGCACCACAAACATAGATTGAAACTTGTGATGGTTTAAGAGATTTGAACTCACTTACTTCTCGTGAGGCTGTGTCATATAAATGTAGTGTCACGGAATCTGCACCAGAGCAGTTGCAATTGCACTGACACCTTCTCCGCGACCTGTAAATCCCATGGAATCAGTTGTTGTTCCAGAGACCGAAACAGGTGCACCAAGAGATTTGCTTAATGCAGCTTGTGCCTCATCTCTTCGTGATGAAATATGTGGTGCGTTGCCAATAATCTGCACAGCGACATTGTTAATCACAAAACCTTTTTTAGAAACAAAATCTCGCACCTGCGTAATCATTTCACTGCCAGATATCCCAGCCATTTCTGGTTTATCGACTCCAAAAAAACTTCCAACATCACCTAACTGGCATGCAGATAAAACTGCGTCACAAATTGCATGCGCAGCTGCGTCACCATCTGAATGTCCAACTAGTTTTTTTGTCTCTGGCCAAACCAAACCTGCGAGCGCAAGTGGCCCGCTATCTCCGAATTGGTGAGCATCTGTTCCTATGCCGGTTCGTAATTTAGAATTCAATGATCGTTGCTCTCAACAATTTCCTGTAACTTGGCTGAGGTTTCTTCTTCGCTTTCACCCTCAACTGTTACAAGAACTTCATCGCCGCATTTAACTCCCAATGTCATCACTCTCAAAACACTTGCACCATCAACTGGCGCGGTTGGAGCGCCATCGACGATCTTTGCTAAACGCACGGTATTTCCCGACCCCTTTGCAGTTGATGCAAATAAAGCGGCTGGTCGAGCATGAAGGCCAACAGATGCGGCCACGACAGAGCGAAATTCTTTCATTGCACTATCGTAACCCGAGCGCAGGTAGTGTTTAATAGGAACATCTACTCAGCCATGTGAACAAATGTGAGGATTGGAAAATGAGCGCAAATCCCCTACTAATGGGCCATCCGCTGGCTTCAACTGAAAATGCTCGTCATGCATTGTTATACATGTGCCGAATTAGAAAGTTTGAAGAAGCAGTAGAAGATTTATTTGGACGCGGAATGATGCACGGAACGATGCACTTATCTATCGGACAAGAAGCATCACCAACAGGTATGTGCATGGCGCTAACTATTCAAGATCAAATCACATCAACACACCGCGGTCATGGTCACTGCATTGCAAAAGGTGCAGATCTAACACGCATGATCGCAGAGCTGCTCGGTAAAGAGATTGGTTACTGCGGTGGTCGCGGTGGTTCTATGCACATTGCAGATGTTGACACTGGAAACCTTGGTGCAAACGGAGTTGTAGGTGGCGGAATTCCAATCGCAGCCGGGGCCGCGCTCGCCTCAAAGATGATGAAAAAGGGAACTGTTGCCGTTTCATTCTTTGGCGATGGCGCCATGAATGAAGGTGCATTCCATGAAGCGGCAAACTTGGCTGCGATCTGGAATCTACCAATGATTTTGTTCTGCGAAAACAATAAGTATGGAATGTCATCATCTACAGAAAAGGCATTTGCAATCGATAACTTGGCAGATCGCGGTAAGGGATATGGAATCCCTGGAGTAAACGTCAATGGAAATGATGTTGTAGAAGTCTATGAAGCAGCACAGATTGCTGTAGATCGCGCTAAAAAAGGTGAAGGACCAACGCTGATAATCGCTGAGACATATCGTTGGAAAGGTCACTCTCGATCAGATAAGAACTTGTATCGAACCAAAGAAGAGATTGAAGAGTGGCGCCTTTTAGATCCCATTCCAAAATTTATCGCTCGCGCAATCAAAGAAAAGAAATTAACTCAAGAGCAGTGCGATGGGATTCAACAAGAGGCAACAGATGCCATTGTTGCCGCAGTAAATGAGGCAGTAAAGGCTAAAGCTGCCGACCCTGCTGGCTTGCTTGATGCAGTATTTAAGAAGGTGTCAGCATGAGCGATCGCATGTTAACTATGGCAGAGGCAGTGCGCGAAGCGATGAGCATCGCATTTGATGAACGCCCTGAGGTATTTTTACTGGGAGAAGATGTTGGGATTTACGGCGGTGCATTTGGTGTTTCCGGCGATATGTACCACCGCTATGGATCAGAGCGAGTGCTAGATACTCCTATTGCAGAACTTGGAATTGTTGGCGCAGCTGTAGGTGCTGCACTCTCTGGAATGCGTCCTATCGTTGAAATTCAGTTTTCAGATTTCACCGCACAAGCAATGGATCAGATTGCAAACCAAGCAGCAAAGATTCACTTCATGTTAGGTGGGGCGCTGCACGTACCAATGGTTTTGCGCACACCGCAAGGCTCTGGAACAGGTGCTGCGGCCCAACACTCACAAAATCTAGAACCATGGTTTGCATCGGTTCCAGGACTCAAAGTTGTTGTTCCATCTAATCCTGCAGATGCAAAAGGATTACTGCTTGCATCAATCGATGATCCAAACCCAGTTATCTTTTTAGAGCACAAGCTTCTCTACAAGATTCCTGGGAGAGATCCTGTGCCAGAAGGTTCAGAGCGAATTCCACTGGGTGTTGCCAAGGTTGTTCGTGAAGGAAAAGATTTAACGATTGTTGCAACAGGAATTATGGTTAACAAGAGTTATGAAGTCTGCGAGAAATTAGCAGCCGAAGGAATCTCTGTCACACTCATTGATCCGCGCACAATTTCACCTCTTGATATGCAACCTGTATACGAGTCAGTTGAAAAAACTGGTCGCCTGATGGTTGTTCAAGAAGGTCCAGCACATGCAGGATTTATCAATGAAGTTATCGCCCAGATGGCAGGTTCTTCATCATTTGGATCACTGATTGCACCGATTAAGCGTTTGGCTGGAATGAATATTCCTATTCCATATGCGCCTCAATTGGAAAAAGCTGCAGTTCCTCAAATTGAAGACATTGAAGCTGCCGCCCGAGAGATTGTTAAAAACTGGCGATGAGTTTCAAATATCCCGTAGTTATGCCCAAGATGAGCATGACAATGGAAACTGGAGAGCTTTTGCTTTTCCATGTAAAAGTTGGCGACCACGTTAAATCTGGCGATGTTTTATTTGAAGTAATGACTGACAAGATCGACATGGAAGTTGAAGCACCAGCCGATGGAGTTATCGAAACTTTAGTGGGCAACCCGGGCGATGTAATTGAAATCGGTAAACCAGTATTGATCATGCTGACAGAAACAGAAGTAATGGCCTTTGATTTTGGTGGGGATGCCGCATCTGTTGCAGAACCAGTTGCACCTGTTTTTGCTGCACCTGTTTTTGCTGCACCGGTAGTTGTAGAACCTGTTGTTACAGCGCCAGTTGTGCAACAAGTTGCACCAACTCCCCCTCCAGTTGCACAACCTGTCACACCAGTTGCTGCCGCTCCAATAATTGTTAACACCTCTGTTAAAGCTGTTCCAAAAGCTCGAGTAGAGGCAGCTAACCGTGGAATTGATCTTCGTACTGTTCATCCAACAGGTCCGGATAGAACAATCACGTTCTCTGATGTGAACTCAGCACAGATTGATCCAGCAGTGTTGAAACGACAAGCCGCAAACAAGGCACTTATCGCTAAGGGAATTGAAATGACTCGCGGCATCGCACAGGCATCGTTTAATCGCCGCGCGAATGCAAACTTTGATCACGCACAGTTAATCTCTGCGTGGGCCAAAGTTTTGCGAGGACGACCAGATTTAGCTGTGCATCAACATGTTGGTGTCTCACTCATTATTGAATCCAAGTACGGAAGCGCCCTTCCGGTCTTTAGGGATCCAGATCTGATGAATGTAGATCAGTTGCGAACTTTGGTTGCATCTACAACTGAAGCAGCAAAAAATGGCAAAGTGCCAATAGCAATGCTCAGTGGAGGCACCACAACAATTTTTGATCTGACTACATATTCCATGAGCTCTGCAACTCCTTTGCTTTTCCCAAATCAAGTCACCTCGCTCACCATTGGTTATGACAGCGAGAGCACAAAAAATATTTCGCTGACTATTGATCTAAACTTCTGTGACTTTTATGATGGTGCACTACTTTTAGATGCTCTCATCGCTTCCCTATAACAAGCCCCAAACAAACCAAAAAGGATATCCATACAAAATGCTCACCGGTATACCTGCAAGTTCTGGTGCAGCAATTGGCCCATTCTTTTTACTCAACACTGATATTCCTGTTGCAGATGCACAGCAGTCACAGCTAAGCGCAGAACAAGAAACGCAGTCTTTAACAGCAGCAATTGCACGAGTGGGCGCAGATTTAGATGCACGTGCTGCTCGCACAACAGGAGAGCTGCACGAGATTTTGGTTGCAATGGCAGAGATTGCAACAGATCCTGCAATTGCAGAAGAGGCTGCAGCGTTTATCGCAGGCGGCCGCACGGCAAGCTATGCAATGGTTAAAGCAACAGAGGTTTTTCAAGAGTTATTGACTGCATCTGGTGGTTATTTAGCAGAGCGCGTGAGCGATGTTGCAAATATTAGAGATCGTGTGCTGTGTGAAATTGCAGGCACCTCATACCCAGAGATTCCACATTTTGATGTTCCAACAGTTCTTATTGCTCAAGACCTATCACCTGCAGATACTGCAGATTTAGAGACAGATAAAGTTTTAGCAATTGTTACTGCAGGTGGCGGACCAACGAGCCACACAGCAATTATCGCTAGATCTAATGGAATCGCAGCCATAGTTGCCTGTCCCGGAGTTGTTCAGGCAGCGATTGCATCACCTAATGCAACGGTTGCAGTAGATGCAACAACTGGGGATGTCACATTTAATCCTGATTCAACTGTTAAATCTGCAATTGAAAGCAAGATAGAAAAGATAAAGGCCCGTAAATCAAGAACTGTAACTAGATCTAAAGATGGATACATCACAACAGATAATGTTGTTGTTCCAATCTATGCAAACATTGGGCGCGTAGAAGACACAGTTGCTGCCGTATCAGCAGGTGCAGATGGTGTTGGTTTACTCCGTACTGAGCTTTTGTACTTAGACAGAAACGATGCTCCCACTCTTCAAGAGCAGACAGCGATTTACACAGAACTTTTCACACCATTTATTAATCAAAAAGTAATTATTCGCACCCTAGATGCTGGCGCCGATAAGCCAATGGCATTTATCTCATTTGATAACGAACCAAACCCTGCTTTGGGTGTTCGCGGATATCGAACAATTAATAAGCATGAAAACTTACTTCGCACACAGTTACAAGCAATTGCAGCTGCTGCAAAGGCAACAAAAGCTGAAGTGTGGGTAATGGCGCCGATGATCACATTGCCAGAAGAGGCAAAAAACTTTGTTGCAATGGCCAAAGAGTATGGTTTAGAAAAAGCTGGCGTAATGATTGAAGTTCCTGCCGCCGTTTTCCTTGCAGATGAGATTACAAAGGTGTGTCATTTTGTTTCCATTGGTACAAATGATTTAGGTCAGTACCTACATGCTGCAGATCGTGAATCTGCTGCCCTTGCAGGATTTAATGATCCATGGCAGCCAGCTCTATTGCGGGCAGTTCACCAGATTGCACAGGCCGGAATTAAAAATAACTGCCCAGTTGGAGTCTGCGGTGAGGCAGCATCTGATCCAACATTGGCATCTGTCCTAGTAGGCATGGGCGTCTCTTCACTTTCCTGCAGTGTTGCCACCCTGACCGATGTCGCCCAGGCAATTACGGCCCATTCATCTGCGCAGTTGAACCAGGCCGGAAAGGCCGCGGTGGGGGCAAATACAGCCTCACAGGCCAAAAATGCGGCCCGAAATGAGCTGGTGGAGTTAGCAAATCTGGGCCTATAAGCGCCCTTGAATCTGTTACTCATTGGTACTAATTGTTACTAAATTTTGGACTTATGTGCTTGATTTCCCTGTGTGAACCAATGCACACTAGACCAATTGCTCATCAAGTGAACGGATGTGACGATAGTGAAGCAGCGCGAAACAGAGTTGATTCTGCGCGCAGCACGCCTGTATTACGAGGGCCACTACTCACAAGATCAAGTTGCATCCAAACTCAATACCTCTAGATCAAATGTTTCGCGCATGCTCTCTGATGCAAAGCGCTTTGGTTTTGTTGAAATCAAAATTGTCTCCCCAACGCACAAGCATGAATCACTTTCAAATCAGCTTTCAGAACTACTCAAGATTAAAGATGTGCAGGTAATTGCAACTGAGTCCAACGATTTAACGCTCAACACTATTGGCCGAGCAGCAGCGAGCGCGCTGTTAAAAGACCTGCGCGATAACCAAACTATTGCAATCTCGTGGGGCCGCGGCCTTGAGGCAACTGTAGTTAACGCTCACTCAGAGACTCTTTCTGGCCTTAAAGTCACTCAACTCATGGGCTCACTCTCATCTGTAAGCACATCGGTCAGCGCCGAAGAGCTAGGCCGCAACTTGGCTAAGAACTTAAACGCTCAGTTCATTCCATTCTTATCTCCAGTTGTCGTTAACAGCACCAAGGTGCGCGATTCACTCCTTGAAGAAGAGAGCATCGCAAAATCACTCCAGCTTGCACGCGGGGCACATGTGGCTTTGGTTGGAATCGGCTCTGCAGGATCATCTTCTAGTGAGATGGTCTTTTCTGAGTTTAAGATCGCAAAGGCCGATCGCGAAGTCCTAGCTTCAAACTATGCCGGAGATATTGCAGCTCGCTTCTATAAAAAAGATGGCTCATCACTTTCTTCAACCATGGATGGCCGCGTAATCGGGCTTACCTTAGAAGAGATCAAAAACATCCCTCGTGTCATCGGGGTCGCATCAGGGGCAGAAAAGGTGGCCGGTGTGGTGGGGGCAGCAAATGCGGGATTAATTGATACCTTAATTGTGGATTTAGCGTGTGCTAACTCTGTTGTTAAATCATTTCAACCATCGGCGGTGAAGAGCGCATGAGCAATATAGGCAAGCTTTTTATTCTTATCGGCATTATGTGGCTGTTTCAGCTCTGGTTTGCCTACAAACAAGCAAAGATTTTCCAAGACGATATCCGCAGCCTGCGCAAGCAGGGCACTATGGCTATTGGTGTTGGCGGACGTAGATACCGCGGGGGCCGTGCATTTGTTGCACTGACTGCGGGTGAGGATGACATAGTCAAAGATGGAATGGTGCTTAAGGGCTTCACCATCTTTGCTAGGTCGCAACGACTCACTGCATATACAGGATTCTCCATCGATGAGATCGCTTCGGGTGACCGAATC